>LDZT01007419.1_pt1 | contig 34731 bp, 29 predicted proteins | sample 615521 | NCBI WGS metagenome assembly LDZT01 (sample SAMN03408292, study PRJNA278302) | terrestrial metagenome | isolation source: oil reservoir sample SB1 | place: USA: Alaska, North Slope, Schrader Bluff formation | collected 2011-09 | reverse complement strand
AAAAAGCAAAAAGAATTGGGCATTCTTTTTGCTATCGGATCGGTCGTTTCAAATATCAGTTTTGTTCTAATGTTACTTCGTCTGTTTTCTTTCCAACTATTTTGACAAATATATAGATACCTACAAAACCAAAGACCAGTGCAATCATGTCGCCTGCAAAGCTTTCTAGGAATCCAACGATTAGGTAGGATACCATTGCAAATGCCGCCCCTGTCAAAGCATAAGGTATCTGAGTCTTGACGTGATCCATATGGTCAGCTCCAGAAGCCATTGATGACATGATGGTTGTATCTGATATCGGTGAACAGTGATCTCCGAATATCGACCCGGAAAGAACAGCACTTAATGTCGCAAGTACTAACGTCGAGGTAGTAGGATCTCCCGTCACATAGGCTGTCGCCAGTGGAACGGCCAGCGGCACAACAATAGCCATAGTTCCCCATGACGTGCCTGTGGAGAAAGCAACAATACAGGATATACCAAATACCAGTATCGGCAGAAGTATTGCCGGTACAGTTGTTGAGACAACTTGAATCAGGAAGTCAGCAGTTCCGACATCACCTACAACTCCACCGATTGACCATGCAAGGATTAATATGATAGCTGTAATTAGTAGAGATTTACATCCGTCTACCCAAGAATCCAAAATTTCTCCAATATTCATGATCTTTCTTGCCCACGCCATGACACCTGCAACTATACTGCCAAGAACAGCTGACCAGATCAATACGACTGAAGCATCTGCATTTCCGAAGCAACCTCTTATATCAGAAAAAGGTATGCTACCTTCACCTAAAACCCAGCCATTGTACCACAATCCGAAGAAAGTGGTTAAAATAAGAACCGCAATCGGGACCACTGCGTTGGATACCTGCAGCTTGATTTCCCTTTTGTCCGCAAATTCTTCAGTATCAAGGGTAGACATAGGTTTAGCATTGTCTCCCAACACCTTTCCGGTGGTTCTGGCTCTGACCTCAGCAGCATACATTGGGCCGTAATCGCGACCTTGAAGGATCAGATTATAAATCAAAACCAATGTGAAAATATTGTAGAATGCATAAGGTATTGTATTTAGGAAAACCATAAAGAAGTTCCCCTCTATTCCCATGCCGGTAAAGACATCGGAAATCAAACCAATCTCATAGCCAATCCAAGTGGATATGAACGCCATCCCTGCTACCGGTGCTGCAGTAGAGTCAACAATATAGGAAAGCTTTTCCCGTGAAACATTCATTTTGTCTGTCAATGGTCTCATGGTCGGTCCAACAATCAGCGTATTGGCATAGTCATCAAAGAACACCAGTATACCCATTAGAGTTGTTACCAACTGTGCGCTTCTGGCATTCTGTGCCTTTTTGGCCAAAGCATCCGCAATAGCTTTGGTTCCACCCATCTTGCCGATTATGCCAATCATACCACCTATTGACAATGTAAAAATAATAATACCTGCATTCCACCCGTCAGCAAGACTACCGAGTATATAGGAATCCAGGGTTCTTAGAAATGAAATAAAAGGATTATAGCCATTAAGCATCATAACCCCAGAAAAAATACCCAAAAACAATGATAAGATTACTTGTTTGGTTAAGAATGCAAGTGCGATTGCCAGCAATGGCGGCAATAGAGATAATGCGCCATATGGGCTACCACCGTCTTCAGCGGCAAAGGCAGTGACTGTAAATAATGTCAACATCAATAATACGAGCCCAAAAATTCTAAGTTTGGTTTTCATGATAAACCCCCTTGTTTTTTAACCGATCCGATTCTAGTATCAAATGAATATTTATAATTGATTAATGAAAATATTCATAAAACACTATCAAAGCAATTATATCATAGAATTTTTGAATGTTAAATAATAATTCCTAATTATTTTATTGACAATATAATTTTTTTTATATCTTCAAATTGATGGATTATATAATCAGGTTTTACAGTCAGGAGATTCGTATCCATATTGCTCCAGGAAACTAAAACAGACTTTACTCCAGCATTTCTAGCACATTCCAAATCAAAAACAGTATCGCCGATGAAAATTGTTTCAGGTTTCGTTCCACCCAGTTCTTCTAGACATTTCAGCAGGGGTTCAGGATGAGGCTTGTGGTTGATGCACTTGTCTGCTGTTATGATCGACTTAAAATATTTTGTGATATTATACATTTCAAGGATTTTCATCGCAGTAAAGTCTAATCTGGATGTGACTATTCCTAAAGTATAATTATTCAGATAGAGTTCTTCTATGATTTCCCCTGCACCATCATAAAGCTTCATGTATGTGTCAAAATTCTCGTGATGATATTCTCTGTATTCATTGACAACTGTTTTATAATCCTGATCAAACTCGGCTCTAATTACTTTCTCCAAAATTTCACCAAAGGTTTTTTTGATATGGCTCTCACTGACTTCGTGTCCTTTAAACTTCTTGTAGATATGCTGAAAGGACTTTATTATCAGGTCTTCGGAGTCCGCAAGTGTACCATCCAAATCAAATATTACATTTCTTATCATAAAATCTCCGGTTCTCCAATTTCATTATCATTTTCATCGATTGTAATGCTTTTTATGACCTGCGGCTCCTTCGGTTTATCTCTGAAATCAGTTTTAACCTCAGCTATCTTATCAACTATGTCAAGTCCCTCTGTAACTTTCCCGAAAGCAGCATAGTTGTTGTCAAGATGCATTGAAACACCATGCATAATAAAGAATTGAGACCCTGCAGAATCTGAATGTTGAGATCTTGCCATCGAAATAACACCTTTCTCGTGTTTTATATCATTTTTCACTCCATTGATTCCAAATTCTCCTTTGATGCTGTAGCCAGGTCCACCTGTTCCAGAGCCACTTGGGCATCCGCCTTGAATCATAAAGCCTCTGATAACCCTGTGAAATATCAATCTGTCATAGAACCCTTTTTTTGCCAGAGATACAAAGTTTTTCACTGTGTTTGGCGCTTTGTCAAAATAGAGATCTCCACGAATCAAGTCACCATTTTCCATTTCAATTGTAAATCTAGGATTTTTCATTATATCTCCTCCATTAGTTTCTCAGTTTTAACTTTTTTATAGTACCGATTATTTTATTGTATTCATCATTTGATAAAGATCCATAAATAGTACTGCTTTTTAATCGATTATAATAGTCTGATATGAAAATCTCGGCTTCAGTTGTAAAACCGACTTTAGATAAACCATAAGTAACATTCAGTATGTAAAGTTCCATAAGCTTGAATCGTTCCGTGTCATTCACGACTGTGTTGTTTGTGATGCTGACTCCGACATTGTTGACATTGATAAAAGCTACAGGGTTCAAAGGCAAGTCGATATATCTGAGCAAAAGCTCATAAAAGTCTGCCATCTGATTCGTGCTGATGTAGTGCTGGAATATAATAAAATCAATCTCAGATTGAATGAATATATCATTGGAGCTTTTTTTCAGACTAATCAAATAATTGACTACCTTGTTGTCAACTCCGTGCTTTACAATCTCATGAAGTAACAACAATCTATTAGGGATTGTAAGACTTGTATCTCCAATCATAGCATTTAGAATCTCATTGCTGTATCCCGTCATCAATTCTGCGGTCAGATTGCCATTTTTCAAAAGATAATAATTCAATCCGAACACATTGAAATATCCCTCGTTTTTCAGTTCATTGAGTGTTTTGGTCGGATCTGTGTCATATAAAGGCTCATCATCTGGAAAGATATACCCACCAAACGAAAGATACTCCATGGTCGTTATTGCTTTAATGTACCTAAAATCATCATCTGTCAGGTTTCTGTTGTCATATGTATGAAAGAAAGGGAAACCATTTTCAAGTTCCTGTGGTGGAAAAACAATTTCAGATATGGTATTGACTTTGTTGTAAGCCGCTTCTTCATAGATTTTTTTTGTCAATACAGCAGCCTCTGCCCTCGTAAGATTTGCAGCCCCTCTGAATTCATTATTGCTGTAACCTAAAATAATCCCATTACTATATAATGTTGTCAGTTCATTGTAAAAACTGTTGCTCTCTTTTATATCATTGAAAGGCAACTCTATGGTTGATACCGGTGGCAGATTCAATGCTGCTGTTAGAGCCGCTGCCTGTTGACGTGTGATAAAACTATTTGGATTCAATTTGTTGCCAGGAAACACATCGTAAATTGTATAATCAATTCTTGTATTCTGTACCATGTAATGATTGAACGATAAAATATAGGTGTACGCCCAATGGTTCATTGTTATATCTGTATAATTAACTGTTCCTTTTGTTACCAGATTGACAACGCCGTTTTCATTGCCAATTTTATATAAAACCTTGAAGAACTCTGCAACAGATATGTTTCTGTCCGGACGAAATGTAAAATCTCCATAGCCTTGGAAAATCTTAAGATTATTGGTAGCTTGATAGATGTCCGTTTCAGCCCAATGATTGTATATATCAAAATAATAAGTGTTTGCTTGTGCTGTGTTTATTGATCCTATCAGCAGCAGCACTATTATCATTAACAGTATCGCTTTTTTCATATTATCCCTTCTTTCTTGATTCATTTGATTCTATTATAGATCATCATTCTTTCATTTTGATCAATATCAAAATAGTCATAAAGATACTCATTTACCAGTACCATCATCTTATCATATCTCATAGGACTTGCAATGATATTTTCAGGAATAAACACAAACGGCATTTTTTTCAATATGTAAGGGTAGTACTCAAACAAATGGGATCCCATCCTTTTAGCACTGCTTTTAATCACAAATTCGAACACTTCAGAGTTCAGAAAATAAAGTGTTTCATTAAGATTTAAATCTTTATCTTTAGGGAGCATCATATAAATATCAGCACTGAAATAACAATGTCGGGTATCCAGGGTGAACTGATTGCAAGAACCCTTATATGGGAATAAGATCTTATCTCTTTCAAACAAATCCTTCGTTCGGCCCCATTGAAGATCATACCACCGTCTGACACCGGTAACACATTCTCTTCTTCTTTTCAGTCTGTCTTTGAATTTTTCAAGGTATTTTTTTGTGTTTGGCATCTCTTCTATCACATGATTGTTTGGATAAATCAGTTTCAGCGTTCTTGATCCAATAATTCCATCATTTCCTTTTAAATAGCTGCTTTTGATCCAGTTTACAAGCAGTTCGTTTTCAATGCCATATTGTCGGATAATAGCGTCATCGACTATGAAAGCTTCGTCACAACCCGTTATAATGCCTTGGTAAATATAAAAGACATCATTGATTAGTACATCGGATTTCTTCTTTATCTTATTCATTATTGCTTGTGTTTGACTGTCATTTATGTCCCAGACCGCACCATTAAGAGAGTCACTTTCAATTTCATAGTTTTTTTGCCTGTTAAGGTCTATTATCTTGATTTCCTTTTGTTCACTGCCCTTTGACAATGTAATAATCACCGGACTGATTCCTATGTGTTGAAAAAGATTCAATCCCCCATAATCAATGATACTAATAACAGTATAGTGATTTGCAATGAATTCCCTTAGTGTTTTGGCGTGCTCTGCTTCAAGAAAATATCTTGAAGTGATAAAACTCAAAAAACCATATTCATTAAGATCTGAAAAGCATTTTTCAAAAAAACAATATGAAATATCTGCCTTGTCAGAATAGACAAGGTATTGTTTTTTCAACGCTTTCTTATAAGATATTTGAAGATTTTTGTGCCCTATGTAAGGTGGGTTCCCAATAATCAAATCAAATGAATGCTGTTGATCATAAAAAAGATAATCAACTGTTTTGATATTTGGATCGTCTAAACAATCTGACATGATTCTTAAATTTGCCGAAGCAAGAAAAGCCGTAAACGGGTCAATATCGCATCCATATAGGTTGTTTTTCAAAATGTGAGATTCGACATGGCTTAAATCAATCTCAAAGTGTTCTGCAAGATAATCCCGGTTTTCATCAATCATATCAACGATTGTCCTAAAAGCCTCTATTAGAAAATCGCCACTGCCGCATGCCGGATCAAATATCTTCATATAAGGATTTAAAAGATACATACTTTCTATTGGTGTATTGGCTATCATTTCCTTAATTGTTTTAGAGGGTGTAAACACCTGTCCCAATTTTTTCTTCAGATTTGTAGGAATCAGATTTTTATAGATTTCTCCAGGCAGATACTGAGCCTCTCTATTTGGAGTATTTATAAATATTTTGTGTAGCTCCAACCTATAATCTTCACTTGACTTCAGGCACAAGTCACTCAGAAAAGAAGGTATACCAATACCTTCAAAGAAAAACCGAAGATATTCCAGGACTGTCGTTTGAATTGTCTCCAGACCAACAGGCTGGTTTTTGATAGCTTGTTTTAAAGATTTAATCAGCAAATCCATCTCTCCAGTCTTATTTTTTCATCAATTTCTCTATCTCATAGGTTTCTTTTGGTATGTCAGAAGAGAGATTGATATTTCCACCATGTGTTATCAGAATATTGTCTTCGATTCTTATTCCTATTCCCTCATCCCATACATAAAGTCCCGGCTCAACAGTAATCAGACAACCTGGTTCCAAAGGCTTCTCCCTATCACCCACGTCATGAACATCCAAACCAAGATAATGTGAAACACCATGGTAATAGAATTTTGTCAGTTCATCCATATTGTTGAGTAATTTCAGATTCAATAGGCCTTCAAATATTATAATTTTTGCAGTCTCGTTCAACTCGTTGATCGTGATTCCCGGTTTTGCGGCATCAATCACCCTCTTATTGGCTTCCAGGACAATTTCATATAATACCTTTTGACGCTTAGTGTAAATGCCATCGGCTGGAACTGTCCGTGTGATGTCGGAGCAATACTTGTTTTTATTGACTCCTAAATCAAAAAGGATCATGTCACCGGATTTGACCTCCTGATTGTTCTTTATGTAGTGTAATATCAATGCATTGCCACCTGAAGCTGCAATTGTCTCAAAAGAAGGTTCTGCGCAATTAAGGTTCAGAATGAGATTGTAATGCGCCTCCATTTCATATTCCTTCATTCCAGCTTTAATATTCTGAAGCATGTGACAAAAGGCATCTTTGGTAATCTTAATCGACTCTTTAACACTTTCAATTTCAGATTCATCCTTTACTCTTCTCATATCGGATATGATTGGGTGAAGATTTTTTTGGATAATATGGGGATATTTGCCAATCAATTTTGATGAGTACTTATTTGCGATAGTGGCATTGCTTTCAAAACTGTGGTTTTCAAGATCCAGATAAGCATAGCTGATAAAGTTATTATTCAATAATTTCAGCAGATAATCATCAAAGTCCTCATAAAAATTGATTTCTTTGATTCCGGATTTAGATCTGCATTCATCTTCTGTCAGGTATAATCCAAACCATTTTTCCAAGTCGGCATTTCGCTTTTTGATAAATAGCATCTCTTTTATCTTGTTATTCTTCTTTTCACACAGATATATCACATCATCCCTATCTATACCTGTCAAATAGAAGAAATGATTGTTTGTATAAAACTTGTAATCCGCATCGGCTGATTTTACAACAGATGATCCAGAAAAAAGGATAACAGTACTATCATCGGATAGCTGTTCGTGTAAGGATTGTCTTCTTCTGCAATAAATATTTTTCATTACTCGCTCCTTGTATGAATGATATATATATTATATCTGAAATCCAACAAAAAGATAAGAACTGATTTCCCTATTGTCTCCTCAAAGCTTCAACAGGCGAAAGATTTGAAGCCATATAGGCAGGATACACACCGAATAGCAAACCTGAAGTCAATGCCACCACAGTAGCGATTCTTACTGCCTCAATGCTTATTACTGCCGCAAAACCATTTGACTTGAAAATATTAATCAGCCATATACCAACGAATACACCCAGTATACAACCTATTATGCTGACATAAAAAGCCTCCAGCATAAATTGAAACAGCAGATCAGTCTTTTTGGCTCCCAAGGCTCTTCTGACGCCAATCTCACCGGTTCTTTCACTAACAGCAACAAGCATGATGTTCATTATACCCAGACCACCAACCAACAATGATACAGCAGCGATTCCTCCAAGTAGGAGTGTCATGATTCTGTTTGCATCATTGGCCTCATCGACAAGCTGATTCAAGCTGGTGATTGTGATAACATCCTCGCCACTTGTAAATATGTCATTTGGAGGTGTTTCCAGTGGAGGCTCAGGCATTGGCATATCCGGAATTTTCATCTCTTCTGGTGGCATCTCACCACCATCATCAGGATTAGTGGTATTGACGGGTGTTCCTTGAATCTTTCTACTGTAGATTCTACTTAGTTGGACGATCGCCAGAGAGGTATCCTTCTCATCCAGGGCCTTGCCCCAGATCTCATCTACCGTCCTTATATCATTCAATCTCATGGCGGTAGTATATGGAACGACTATCTTGTTGTCTATATTCTCTGCTTTCCCGTCACCCTTTTTTTTCAAAACACCTACAATTGTGAAGTTTAGATCATCTATAGTTATAGTATAGCCAACAGGACTTCTCCCATTCAACAATGAAACTGCCACATTATAGCCCAATACACAGACCGGAGATCTGGTATCGACATGGAGAGTTGTAAAAAAATTTCCAGCTTGCAATTGATGATCTTTAATTTCAGGGTATTGACTATTGACACCCAAAACTTCGATATCTCCTCTGGTACGTCGCCACCTCACATATTCCTTGGAATTTGTGACAGGTGTTGCGGATTTTATGGCATCAACCCTTTCCATAATCTCTTTATACTCATCAGCTTGAAAACTATAAACACCGCTATTAGCTTTTAGTACAATAACATTCTGTCCTAGACTCTCGAATTGTTCTACAACTGCAATTCTTGCTCCTTCTCCAATACCCATGAGGCTTACAACTGATGCAACTCCAATTGTAATGCCCAGAACCGTCAAGGATGTTCTTAATACATTGGAAATTAAACCGGAAGAAGCCATTTTAGAATTGAACAGCATTCTAATCAGAAATGACTTTAAGCCTTTATTGTTTTCCATAAATCTCACACCCCATCATTAATTATTAGGCAGTATGCTATCAGAGTCTTTTATATGCTGGCTAGGGAGTAGATCGGAACTGCTGCCGGTTATGACCTGATCTCCCTCTTCAAGCCCTGACAAAACCTCTGCATATCTGTAATTGATCAGTCCTGTTTCTATTGTCACTGCAACCACAGTATCATCCTCTCTCAATATCTCTACTTTAGGCATACCATTTTCTTCAAATACCGCTTCAATCGGTATCAGCAAAGTCCCTAAAGATTCTCCCGCATCAATAAAGCATTGAGCAAGCATACCAGGCCTTAATGCTCCACTACCGCTTACTCCGATTTCCACGGAATACTTGATGATGCCACTGGAATCCTTGCCTGATTGGGACACTCTTGTTACATTTCCTTCAAACACTTCACCTGGCAATGCGTCCACTGTAACAACTACAGGGGCATCTTGTCTGATATAGACCACATCAATATCATCCACTTCTGTCCAGACCATCATGTTACCAGTGTTGAATATGTCTCCTACCCATTCGCCAGGCATAATGGTCTCACCTTGTGTTCTCCAAAATCCTGCAACTACACCATCCATTGGGGCGGTCACAATCAGATTGCTTTTCAGTTCTTCCGCTTTCTGAATCGTCCGTCTGATATTATTGATCTCATCCAATCTGCCCTGTATCATAAGTCTGACTTCTGCACCTGCCAATCTGACAATTTCCTGACCGGCTTCTACATAATCCCTTTCATTGACCAATACATCCGTCACAACAAGCTCTTCAGAAGATATTGCGCTCTTATAGATTCTTTTCTCATTGACATATCCTGTCACTCTGCCCTGATCTACCAAAGTAGTATCTGGAAGATTGGATGTGGGAGATGTCGCGGTACTAACGGAGGCTACCATGTTGGTTTGGATGAGACCTGGGTTCTTGGCCTTGATGACGCCCCAGTGAACATAGCTCAATCCAAACTCTCCGGTATCATCCGGCACAGGGTTGGGATTCAAGGATTCTATAAAACCCTCGTAATAACCCTCAAAATACGGGAATTTGAGTAAAATTCGCTGGCCCTCATAAAGAGATGGATACTCATTTTCTTTGGCTTTAAAGGACATTTTGAATTCAGAATCATTGATAATATTTGCAATTAGGCTGCCTAGCTCTTCGCCTTCCACAGCACTTAACTCTGTCACTCTGCCGGCGATAGGTGAAATGATCACAATACCATCATATGGATTGACACTTTCAATATTCCTCACATCAATACCCAGAAGTTGAGCAAGATAATCTCTTTTGGTTTCCAGATCGGTTTTCAAATCAGTAATCCGATTATCCAAGTCAGTTGATGTGAGTCGTAATACAGGATCTCCCATTTTAAGAGAAGCTCCTTCTTCAGCTAGGAATTCTGCTATGGTAAATGAAACTCCACCAAATTCCGGATCTGTAATTTGAGGTACTCTTATACCTCCTCCATAGGAAGCATTAAGCTGACCTGAGGTATTAACGCCAACATTTATATCACCTCTGAATACTGGGGATGTGGAATAAGTGGTTTTTGGTGTGCCTTCTTCGTCCGTACTAGGCATTAATTGGTTTATTGCATAGTACCCGCCCACAACCACCAAAACCAGTATTATTATGATAGGAATATACTTTTTTATCATTTTTTTCCCTCCAATACACCATTAAAGTCGATTTTATTGATTTCACCATCAATCAATCTGATGATTCTCTTTCCATAGGCAGCAATTGATTCTTCGTGTGTTACCTGAACGATAGTCATATTCAAATCCTCGTTCAATTGTGTGAATAAATCCATAATATTATTGCCGGTAGTACTGTCCAGTGCTCCTGTCGGTTCATCAGCCAGAATGACTGAGGGATTTCCCACCAATGCTCTGGCTATAGCAACACGTTGTTGTTGACCTCCTGAGAGTTGTGAGGGAAGATGCTTCATCCGCTCCTTCAATCCAACTTTTTCAAGGGCTTGTTCTGACATTTCCCGTCTTATTTTTCCTCTGATACCTCTATAGATCAATGGAATCTCGACATTTCTTAAGGCATTCAATTCACCCAATAGATTGAAGCTTTGAAAAACAAATCCGATAAACCTATTTCTAATTTCCGATAATTGATTGTCGTTCATTGTTTCTACACTATTTCCATCCAGAAAATAGGTGCCGCTTGAACTCTTATCAAGGCATCCGATAACATTCAATAAAGTTGACTTTCCAGATCCGGATGGCCCCATAATTGATATAAACTCTCCATTTATAATTTCAAGATTTATGTTTTTAAGGGCATTCAATCTGATTTGTCCTATTCTATACTCTTTTGATATGTCTTTCATAACGATAACACTCAAAATAACACCTCCTGTGACATCATATATAGACGTAAGCAATTCAGGAAAGTTCCTGAATATAGAAAAAATAAGTGAAATTTCACTTATTTTAATATATCTATCTCAATTCCGTCAATCCAAATTGAATATGGAGATGTATATTCGAAATACATATCTATTCTGTCGGCGTTTCCCAATTGAATGCTTGTCAGATTGAGCTTCCAATTCGTGCTGTTCAGTGTCATCTTCTGATTGGAGTATGAAACGATGCTATTGTTTTCAACTACTTCCATAATGACCGAACCCTCCAGATTATCAGCATCACTGCTTAGCCTAAGGGTGATTCCAACCTCCCGTTCTTTAAGGTACCTGAATTTTTCATTGTTCAGATCCACAACTGCAAAAAGGGTCTTCTGATTTTTTTCAGTATCGTTTTTTATCATTAACGCGGTATAACCATCATAGTATCTTGAAAAATCTATGTCAGCTGTAGTGGATCCATTTGTAAGCTCTATCAGCTCTTTGCTGAAAAAGTCATTGATTGTTTCAGGGAGATCACTGGCATTGTTATTGCTTTCACCATTTTCTCCCGATGGGTTGACAGTCGTTTCAGTCTGACTTGCGTTGCCCGTCTCTGTAGGTTGTTCAATCTCATTGTTTCCGCATCGACTTAAAAAAAGTATCATCAGTGGTATAATAATGATTGCCACAATTGCCATCAATCTTAATTTTTCCCTGCCGAAAGCCATCTGATCCGTTTCTTCCAATGGACTTTCTAACGCTTCAAAAAAAACCGGATCATTATCCGTTAATGTTTCATCTCTCTCAAAGCTGTCATCATCATTCAACAGCAAATCGGTATCGGGTGTTTTGTTGTTGGTAACCAGAACAAGAGAATAGGTGGATGAATGTTTGAATGCTTCAATCACTTGAGATATGTTCAAATATTGGTTTGAATAGCATCGAACCACTAATCTTGCTATATCAGGCGGTAATCTTTCTGAAATATTAAATTCATTTATGAACTCACCTGTATAAATACAATGGATATAATTGCCAGCCTGTCGGACCAACAAACTCTCGCTTATATCATAGCTCTGACTGAATCTTAGCAAATTCTTGAATTCGATTTTACCGTCAATAACCAACACATTATCTGGGCCTGTCATGGCCTCTTGAATTAGATCGGCAAAAACCTCAATCTTTTCGAACTCTGTCAGTAAACTTGTCGTCAAATCAAGCTGTTGTCTCATTTTCAGCGTATTTGTATTGATATATTCTGTGAGTGTGATGGCATCCAGTACTGGTGTCGCGATATAAGCCCGGTCATCATTTCTGCCTGCTGCAAGTACATTTGGCATTACATCTGTCAATAAATCGATATCCAGCAGCTCGATTATCCTTGGGCTCAATATGATGTTATTGAAAAATTCCGTGTTGTTTTGATTGTTGACACACAATGATACCCTCTGAAAACTATTTTCAAAAACTACTTCTTTTACATCATAGTTGTTTAAATATCCCATCTGGCCACCTCGTTTTCCATTATTCTATTCCAAAAGAGTTTATAACTCCGAATCATCTTTTTCATCAATTTCATAATCTACATCAACAATAATATGATCAGGATCCAAATCTTTTTTTTCCTCATTATAGTATTTCAAAAGTGTTCTATCTACCAGCTTTAACAATACTACAAAAACAACCAGATCATCTAAGATTCCAAATCCCAGAACAGGTAGAGGAATCAGATCAATCGGGTTTAATATGTAAAACAGCATTAAAATAATCGGTATTTTATCTACAAACCTGATCCTACTGTTAAACAACAATCTGAGCACAGATTTCAAACGGCTAAAAATATTCATATAATCACTTCTTCACACAATCAGTATTTCTACATCTTCCAATTTTTTTCTCAGTTTTTCTTCGAAAGGATTTTTCTTATTTGGAGACTTACCCATTACAATCGTTCCAATTTCATTTTTTTTTGCAAATTCGACCATTGTGTTGATTACATTCTTTGATCTTCTGACTATCAATTCTGCTCCCAAGACCTTAGTGATGCCGAAGAGGTACTCCAAAGCATCTCCATCCGAATAATCATTCAAAAATTTGTCGTTTTCATTGACTACATGCATTACAAATAATTGGTCATCATTGTTCTGAAGAAGTCCATTCCCTTTTTCTATAAGTCTTTCACATGTTTTCTGTTGCGTGACACAAACCATAATATTATTGTTAACCAATATAAAGCTCCTTAAACTTATTGGCGGGAGTAGGTGGGAATCGAACCCACCCAGGATGCTATCAACACCCCACACAGGTTTTGAAGACCAGGAAGCACACCAGCACTTATTTACTCCCATGCAAAATCAGAGTATATCATATTTTATAGATATATTCTACCATAGTTAGCTGTATAAATAAACAAGCGAATATTCAATCAAAAACTTCTTGTGATTCAAAAACATCTATGTTTTTCTCATCAATATCAGACTCGATGACTCTTAACAGCGCATCAACCGTTTCTAGGCTTGTAAATAAATCAACCCCATTTTCAACTGCCTTTCTTCTAATGATGAAACCGTCTCTCCTGCTGTCATTGGCTTTGGTTGGTGTATTTAGGACAATACTGACTTTCCCGCTTTGTATCATCTGAAGAATGTTGTTATCCTCACCTATTTTATTGACCAACTCAGTCTCTATGCCGTTTTCTTTTAAAGTCAGATGTGTTCCTGGTGTGCAAGCCAAACGATAACCTTTGTCTGTAAATCTTCTTGCTATAGGGATGAATCTGCTTTTGTCCTCAGGTCTTAAAGTCGCCAGTATGAATTTGTTCTTGTCTGGGAATCTGATTCCTGCACTTAGAAAGCCTTTGTATAAAGCCTCGATAAATGTGTTGCCTATCCCAAGAACCTCACCAGTTGACTTCATCTCCGGTCCCAGGCTCACCTCTATTCCAGATATCTTCTGGGAAGAGAAAACCGGTACTTTAACGATTGTCTTATTGATAGATTTATAGAGACCCAGGCCGTACCCCATTTCTTTCAATTTCTGACCTATCATTGCCCTCACAGCCAGCTTTACCATCGGTACATGTGTGACTTTGCTGACAAAGGGTACTGTTCTACTGGATCTTGGATTAACCTCAATGATATATAACTGTCCCTCGTATTCCACAAACTGTATGTTGATAATACCCTTTATTGATAACTCTCTGGCAATTTTTGAAGTTGTCTCAACAATCTGGTTGATAATATCATCACTGATTGTAATGGGAGGGTAGATAGATATGCTGTCGCCGGAATGGATACCCGCTTTTTCAAGATGCTCCATAATGCCAGGGATCAGTATGTTGTCGCCATCCGAGATAGCATCAACCTCTATTTCCTTACCGAGAAGATACTGATCGATAAGCACAGGGTTTTTGGTATCTTTGTCGAAAGCAGATTTGAGATAGTTTACTAACTCTGTCTCATTATAAGTGATCTCCATGCCTTGGCCACCCAACACATAAGAAGGTCGTACCAAAACAGGATATCCAATTTCAATGGCAGCTTTTTTTCCTGCTTCGACTGATCGGACACCTTTCCCATGGGGTCTCTTAATGTTGATTTTTTCAAGCATTCTATCAAATTTTTCCCTGTTTTCAGCGATATCGATATGCCTTGACGTTGTCCCGAATATATTGATTCCCATTTTATCGATGAATGCTGCTAGCTTGATGGCCGTCTGACCTCCAAACTGGAGAATAACACCCTTTGGTTTCTCTTTCAAAATAATGTTATAGACATCTTCTTCTGTTAAAGGCTCAAAATAGAGCCTATCTGATATATCGAAATCTGTACTGACAGTCTCAGGGTTGTTGTTGATTATAATAGTCTCAATCCCTAGCTCTTTCAGAGCAAGCACACAGTGTACACAGCAATAATCAAATTCAACCCCCTGTCCTATTCTGATAGGGCCTGAACCGATCACGATGATTTTCTCCTTCTCGGAGACAGCAACTTCATCTATATCTTCATAAGTTGAGTAATAATATGGCGATACCGCCTCAAATTCACCACTGCAGGTATCGACCATCTTGTAAGATGGAACAATACCTAATTGCATTCTTTTATTGAAAACCGCATCCGGCTCACACGACAACAATTGAGAGATTCCTTTATCTGAAAAACCCAATTTCTTGATTTTTTTCAACCAATCATAATTCAAATCCTCCAATTTCATTCTCTTTAGGATCTCTTCATTTTCAACGATGTTCAGTATTTTATTGATAAAGAAGTTATCTATCTTTGTCACTTCATTGACCCTGGCGACACTGTAGCCTCTTCTAAGTAGTTCTGCAGTTACATATAGTAATTCATCCGAGGGTTTATCCATTTTTTCTTTCAGTTCCATGATCGACATTTTATCGTGCTTTTGACTCCATAAAGTATATTGCGAATTTTCAAGTGACCTGATCGCTTTTAGTAGTGCCGCTTCAAAATTGCTCCCGATAGCCATCACTTCACCAGTTGCAGCCATCTGAGTTCCCAAAAATCTGATGTCGGTTTGAAGCTTATCAAAAGGCCATTTTGGTATCTTCACCACCACATAATCCAGAACCGGTTCAAAACATGCCTTTGTTTTTTTGGTGACAGAATTTTCTATCTCGTCTAAATAATAACCCAATGCTATCTTGGTAGCGACCTTAGCTATTGGGTATCCTGTCGCCTTGGAAGCCAGGGCGGAAGACCGGCTGACTCGGGGATTGATTTCTATAACAATATATTCAAAACTGTAAGGATCCAGTGCAAATTGAACATTGCAACCGCCCTCTATGCCTATCCTGTCAATGATATCCAATGAAGCGGTTCTAAGCATCTGATACTCTTTGTCAGAGAGGGTTTGGGAAGGTGCCGTCACAATACTGTCGCCTGTATGAACGCCAACAGGGTCTATGTTTTCCATATTGCAGACGGATATGCAGGTGCCCTTGGCATCACGCATCACCTCATACTCGATTTCCTTCCATCCTTTAATGCTCTTTTCTATCAGGACCTGCCTGTTTAGGCTTAAATTCAACCCTTTCGAGAGAATAATGGCCAGTTCTTCTTTGGTATCAGCTATACCTCCACCTGAACCACCTAAAGTAAAAGCAGGGCGTGCTATCACCGGATATCCCATCAGTTCGGCGACCTTTAGGCCCTCGTCCATTGAATGGACTATCTCACTCCGTACGACTGGTTGCCCCATATTATTCATCAATTGCCTGAATTTTTCCCTGTCTTCACCGACTTTTATAGCCTCTACAGGTGTTCCAATAATTTTTACGTTGTGTTTTTTTAATACGCCCAAGTCATGCAAATCCACAACGAGATTCAGAGAGGTTTGTCCGCCCATTCCGGGTAAAATGGCGTCCGGTTTCTCTTTCCGGATAATTTTTTCTATAAATTCAACAGTCAACGGTTCTATATAGACCTTGTCTGCTACCTCTTTATCGGTCATAATCGTCGCTGGGTTGCTGTTGACCAGTACAGTCTCTATGCCCTCTTCTTTCAATGCCCTGCACGCCTGAGTACCTGAATAGTCAAATTCCGCAGCTTGTCCTATTATGATAGGACCTGAACCGAGGACCAATACTTTCTTAATTTCTGTATTTAACGGCATAGCTTCCTCCTACATCAATGTCATGAATTCGTCAAATATATAGTGCGATTCACCAGGCCCCGGGCTGGCTTCCGGATGAAATTGCACACTCATCAGTTTTTTTGATTCATTTTTAATACCTTCTATTGTAAAATCATTCATATTGACATGTGTGATTTCAACATCATCTGGCAATGTATTTTGGATAACAACGTAGCCATGGTTTTGTGATGTGATGGTGACACGCTGGCTCTTTAAGTTCTTCACAGGATGATTGCTGCCTCTATGCCCATATTTCATTTTTTCCGTATCAGCCCCACAAGCCAGAGCGATTATCTGATGTCCGAGACATATGCCGGTAATCGGAATTTTACCAATAATTCTCTTCGCTGTATCGATAACACTCGCAAGCTCCTTTGGGTCTCCGGGACCATTTGAAAGAAATACACAGTCCGGTTCAATCGCCATAATCTCAGAAAAAGTTGAAAAAGCAGGCATTATTGTGATTCTAAAATCTCTGTCTTTAAATGATTTGATAATATTGCTTTTTATTCCCAAATCAATGATTGCCATATGCTTTCCATTCCCTTCAATTTTCTCAATGTTTCTTGTTGTGACAGATTTGACCGCATTCAAAGTCGGGTTTGTCTGAAGCAATCTCGTAGCATCATTATAAGTCAAATTGTCAGTTGTGATGATTCCCCTCAATGCTCCCTCTTTGCTGATAACCTTTGTTAGATGCCTGGTGTCCAGTCCTTTGATACCAATAATTTTCTCTTCTTTTAAATATGCATCAAAGCTTATTTCATTCCGCCAATTGCTCGGCGAATGACATGTTTCTCTGACAACAAAACCTCTTACTTTCACATTTTTTGACTGAGTATCTTCATAATTGATACCATAATTTCCGATAAGCGGGTATGTCATCACAACAATTTGTCCGTAGTACGAAGGATCAGTCAGGATTTCCTGGTATCCCGTCATTCCAGTGTTGAAAACCACCTCGCCTATGCTGTCTTTTAGATATCCAAAGCACTCTCCATCAAAAATCATTCCATTCTCAAGTATTAGTCTGCCTTTCATAACCCCTCCAAAAAAAATAGCAACTGGCAGGATTTATACCACCATTGCTTTAATTATAAAATAATAAATTTTGATTGCATTCATCTCTGACTCCTTTTCAGTCTCTCGGACCAAATTAAAGGTTTATAAAAAAATATCATATATTTCCAATATTGTCAATATTTATTCATCTAATGTTCAATAATTTCTTTTATGGCAAATCTTCCACTTGTCAATTCAAGCAAGAATGATACTTCTAGTGTTTTTGTATTGTAAATTTCATCCATAAATGCGATTTTAGCCTTGACTGTTGTAAAATCTCCATATTTGTTGTATTCATAGTTCAAAATGTTATATCTTTTAATCTGAAAAGTTAAGTTTTGAATAATATTGTTAATCTCAATATCCTCAAGAGTTGTCAGTTGTCTTCCTGCGATAATAGAGTCAAAGAGTCCTTTGACTGGTGTGATGGGGCTGACATAATCCTTGTATAAAAGAGCGTTGGAGGGTGCTAAAGGTACTTCAATATTAAAGTAATTGTAAAAATATTTGGATCCGCTGTTATTGGTCAGCTTCACAAATTCAATCTCCTGTGGAGTGGAAGCTGTGTTGATAATCGAATACAGCAATAATGCCTCCTCCATTTCCGTCAACTCTGCGTTTTCTTGGAATTCATATTCAATAAAAGCCGTATCTGATACAACACTGATGTTTAAGAAAACAATAATGTCCATATTGACAAAACTTAGAGATTCACGGGTTCTTTTAACAAGCAGATTGATTGATTCAGCCACTTCCTGAGATTTATCGATTTCTGAGACGCCAATCATTTCAGTGATAAGACAGCTTTGGCTTATATTTGGAATATATAGTTGCAAAAAAGCACTCTGTTCTATACGAAAAGGTGAAATCTTGATGACATTTTCTTCTTTCCCTCTGCTATAACAGGATGTGGTAACCGATAATATCATGATGCAGATCAGAATAATAATTTTTCGTTTCATATTAAACCCCTTGCTGGATTGGTAATCTGATAGAAAAAGTACTGCCGACTCCCAGCACACTTGAAACACTTATTGAGCCATTGTGAAGATTGACAATCTGCTTGGAAATGGACAAACCTAAGCCTGTACCACCTGTGTTTCTTGATCTTGCTTTGTCTACACGATAAAACCTGTCAAATATAGAATCTATATTTTCTTTTGGTATGCCATACCCCGTGTCCTCTATTTCCAACACCACCTGATCTCTATCCTTGTACAGTTTAACCGTGACAACACCGAATTCAGGTGAATATACGATAGCATTATGTACTATGTTGATGATAGCCTGTTTTATTTTATTCTTGTCAAGGCGTATCATGATGTTGTCTAACTCTTCAAAAACAATTTTAATATTCTTTTGGTCGGCAAATGGTTTCAGCTGATCAAGTATCTTGTCTATATCAAGGTTCAAATTTGTCATCTCATATTCGAGAACCAGATGTTTTTTATTGAGATCAACTAGAGAAAGTAGTTCAGTTACAATGCTGTTCAATCTGTCAGTCTCATTGTTTATATCGGATAGAAACTCCTTGTAGACTTTCTCCTCTACCTTGTCCTGTGTCAAAAGGCTCTCACTCAATAATTTAATAGAAGCTAATGGTGTCTTCAACTCATGGGATACATTCCCTACAAAGTCCTCCCTTTGCTGTTCAACTTCATCTAATTTTATACTCATACTATTGAAGGAATTCGCCAGCATCTTGAACTCGTCATTCGATCTGACATCAACCCGATCCCCGAAATCTCCCTTTGCCAGTTTGTTGATAACCGGATAAAATTTGTTTATGGGTTTCAGGAAGTGGTTGGAGATAATCGCAACACCTACCGTTATCAATACTCCAACAATAAATATGATAGTCTTGATTGTGTCATTGATTACATCAACATTATCATATAAATCATTTATTGAATTTGCAATCAAAACACCACCACTAATATTTCCGTCAAAAAAAACAGGAACAGCCAGATACAGAACATTTCCGATATCATTAAAAAAATAATTATTCCAGGTTGATCTACCCTCTAATGCGTCTCTTATTTGGGGAAGGTCCAGTGATTGTTGCTTGAATTGATTGTTTGAATCCGATATAATTCTACCATTTCCATCAAATATCATAACCCTTGAATTAAGACTACCGGCATATTGTCTGGTGACATTATCGATGTAGGTAGTATAGATAGTAGAGTCATAAAAACCAAGGTAATAATCGATTCTCTTACCGATTTCATCACCTGCTGTTTTTAGACTATTTTTCCTGTATTCAATCTGCCATTCCACGATATATTGGGGAATCAATGTTGTCAGTAGAAAAAACAAAACCAGTATAAGCAACAAATAGGTGGAAAGCATCTTCCACCTAAAGCTAACAAATCTATTTTTAAGTTCTATTCCTAAAATAGTATCCCACTCCCCATTTCGTCAAAACATACTCATAATTATTTGAATCTTTTTCGATTTTTTCCCTTAATCTTCTCATATGGACATCAACAGTTCTGAGATCGCCGTAGTACTCGTATCCCCAGATAATTTCAAGCAACTCCTCTCGGTTGAAAACTTTGCCAGGATTGGTGGCCAATAAGATTAAAAGATCAAATTCCTTTGCGGTTAGACCTACTTCTTTACCATTGACAATCACTTTCCTGCCAAGCATGTTGATGATAAAATCATCAACATACATTACTTGGTCGTTCAAGCTACTGTTCTTTGTGGCTGAGCGTCTTAGAATGGCTTTGACTCTTGCTTTGAGTTCTAATATATTAAAAGGTTTTGTCATATAGTCATCTGCGCCATATTCAAGTCCCAATATCTTATTCATATCCTCGCCTTTAGCAGTGAGCATGATGATAGGGGTGTCAGACTTTTCCCTGATACGTTGGCATACCTCTAGACCATCTATTTCCGGTAACATCAAGTCCAATATGATTAGGTCATATTTCTGGTTTTCATATTTTTCTAAAGCCTCATGTCCGTCACTTGCTGAATCAGTCACGTATCCATCCTGTTCAAGACTGTATTTCAAGCCCTTTACCAATAATGGTTCATCGTCTACTATAAGTATTTTACTATCCATTCATTTCCCTCTCCCTCAGTAATATGAAACTGATAAAATTATTGTAAATCTATAACAATGTTCTGAAATCCTCATTTCTTTGTGTGATTCTTTTCATATCCAGATATTCCAATATGAGAATTGCTTTCTTTCTGCTTGTTCCTATCAGATCCCTCGCATCAGAAACCGTGATTTTTTGGTGCTCATTTAGATACCTTATTATAACATCTTTTATGTCATTTAATAAAGTTATGTTTATCACCAACTCATTATTGATTATCTCGATTTTTTTGTTAAAAATCAAATAATCCAGTATTAGGCCACCTTTATCCAGTTCCAATATTGTTTCTTTCTTAATAATCCGATCCTCCTGCTCAAGCAAAGTATTGATCTTATTGAATACTAGTTCCTGTTCTTCATTTAAACGCATTGAAAAATCAGGTTTAGAGATAAATTCATTTGATAATTTTATGAGACCTTCTTCCTTCATTTTGAGCAACAATTTATTGAACAATATGAGATTAAAATCTATACGTATATTTTTCATTAGGGTTTCTTTGTTGATCCCAGGTTTTAGATTGTATTTTTTATTGTATTGTTTGATCTCTTCCAATAAAGACTCGCATAATCTATGGTAATTGTCCTTATGGATATAATAAGATTGATCATTGTCTGTTAGTTCTATTACTAAATCCATATCCACTAGCACTCTCATTATATCATCAATATCATCACTATTTAATGAAAAAGTCTTTCTGATTGAGCTCATGCTAATAAAATTATCATGCTCCTCAACAAACGCAATGATAACCGACACAAAATCCGATTGATGCTTTTTCTGACATAATTCGTTAGCTGAAGGATTCAATGGTTTCTTTTTTGATGGGTTTGGATCAATGATTGTTCCACCGCCAATGGTTTCCAACGGCGAGTAGAATCTGACTATAAATTTATCTCCGTGCTTTGTGCTCAGATGTTGGTCAATTCTGAGTTGTCCAAAACATTTATTACCTGGAGTCAATTCCTTTCGATCAAATAATACAACTGTTCCGATGGCCTCTGCTGTGCCAACAAACAAATGCACCCTGCTTCCATTTCGGATGGTTCTAGTCGTATCAGCCAATAATATCAACTCCACATCCAGCATATTGCTGATATGTAAACTATCTTTCTCTGCAAGTATCTCGCCTCTTTTAATTTCATGCCTAGCGGTTGAAGCCAGATTTATGGCTGCTCTCTGCCCTGCAAAGGCGGTATTTTCATTCTGGTTATGGACCTGTATATTGCGTACTCTCTGGATGGTGTTTTGTGGAAACAGGCTCACCTCATCATTCAGACGGATGATACCCTCTATCACTGTTCCGGTGATGACCGTACCGATGCCTTTCAGCGTGAAAACTCTATCAATGGGCAGTCGTGCAGGTTTGTTCACCGATCGTGGAGGAACATTATCCATAGCCTGTCGTATCTCATCTTTCAAATCCTCAATCCCTGCTCCGGTTTTGGATGATACGATAGCGATTTTTGCATTCTCCAAAAAAGTATCCTTGAAACTCTCCCTGATATCATCGGCAACCAATTCCAGCATATCATCATCCACCATATCGCTTTTAGTTATGACAATAATACCATTTTTAACGCCAATGAGATTAAGTATGTTGAGATGTTCAACTGTCTGAGGCATAACACCCTCGTCAGCTGCTACAACAAAAAGTATCAGGTCCATACCAACTACACCTGCCAGCATATTGTTCAGAAATCTTTCATGACCTGGCACATCAATTATTCCGGCTTTACTTCCATCAGCCAATTCAAAGTAAGAAAACCCGAGATCAATCGAAATGCCTCTTTCCTTTTCCTCTTTAAGTCTATCAGTTTCAAATCCGGTTAATGCCTTTATAAGAGATGTTTTACCATGGTCTATATGTCCAGCCGTACCAATAATGAAATTGCTCATTCCATCACCTTTTCTACTATATCCCTCAATTGGTTGACGATGATTCCCAATTCATCATCGCTAACTGTTCGTAAATCCAATATAAGCTTATCATTCTCAATCCTTGATATGATCGGAATCGGTGCGTGTCTGAGTGCTTTCTCGAAGGTTGAAATCCTGCATATCAAAGGTTCAATCTCAACCGCATAGCTGGGAATCAATGCCACTGGTAGAGACCCTCCTCCAATCATACTCTCTGTTTCTATTACCCTTATTCTTGATTTTAAGCCTTTTTCAATAAGCATGACCTTGAGAGCTTCAGCTTTGACTCTAATCATCTCTTTCTTCTGGGTTATCATATGAAGCGTTGGTATTTGATTAAATGCATTCTCTTCCTTTAAGTACACTTTCAAAATAGACTCAAGTGCAGCGAGTGTGAATTTATCAACACGAAGCACTCTTGCCAATTGGTTTTTTTTCATTTTGTCTATCAGGTACTTCTTGCCTACAATCAGCCCGGCTTGAGGACCTCCGAGCAGCTTGTCACCACTAAATGTGACAATGTCAATCCCCTTTTCCACCGATTCTTTTACAGTCGGTTCATGTGCTATACCATAGGGTCTGAAATCGACTAAGGTTCCACTTCCAAGATCTTCAATCAGGACTATGCCTTTTGAATCTTGCAGATTGGCAAGTTCCTCAATACCGACACTTTCAGAAAATCCGACAATTGTATAATTACTGGTGTGCACTTTCATAATTGTACCCGTGTTTTCTGATATCGCATTTTCATAATCCGAGAGTCTTGTTTTGTTAGTTGTTCCCACTTCAACCAGGTTGGCACCGCTCATCTTCATTACTTCAGGAATCCTGAAACTTCCACCTATCTCGACCAATTCACCCCTAGATACGATAGTGTCCTTATTTAGGGAAAGAGTATTCAACGCCAGCATAACAGCCGCTGCATTATTATTGACAATCATAGCGGATTCAGCGCCTGTCAAAAGGCATAACAGTGATTCTACTATGCTGTGTCTAGACCCTCTTGTACCGCTCTCCAAATCATATTCCAAATTGGTATAGCCAATAAGCTTTTGTTTGATTTCTTCAAAAATCTCGTTTGAAATAATTGATCTGCCCAGATTAGTATGGACTATAACACCGGTGCAGTTGATTACTTTTTTTAAGTTTCCTTGACTGATTTTATGCAACGAACTGACAATATTGCATTCCATGATATCAATTCTATGTTTTATAAGATCCACATCATTAGTATCCTCTATAAAAAATCTTAGTGCTTCCAATTCCTGCCTGATAATAGACAAAATATGTTTTCTGTCCAGTTTATTATCAAATTCTTGAATAGCTTCTCTTTCCATAATCGTATCAACTTTTGGAATCAGCCTGTAAAATCTGTTCTTATCCATATTGTTCTCCACTATAACAATTCTATTCTATAGCCCTTGTTTTCGCTAACATTACCTATCATAACCAATTCAGGGTACCGATCTAGTAGATTGATGTTATCTTTGGGAACTGAAATCAGCAGTCCACCTGAGGTTTGAGGGTCAAAGCATATATCTGTGATAATCTGGTTAAAATAACCGTTGTCTTTTATGCTTTTCATGTAAAACGATCTGTTTTTATAAGCACCACCGGGTATCAATCCTATAGAAGCATAGTTCAACGCTCCTTCTATTATGGGTATGCTTTTCATGTCAAAAGATATAGTCACATCGCTATTCTCTGACATTTCCACAGCATGACCCAATAAACCGAATCCGGTTATATCGGTGCAGGCATTGGCATGCATTTCAAGAGCTGCTTCCGATGCGCGATCATTTAGTTTTGTCATAACCTCCACAGCTGACTTGTATGATTTCTCGTCTGCCATATCCCCTTTGAGAGCAGTATTGATGATACCGGAACCCAACGGCTTAGAAATCAATATGATATCTCCGGCTTTTGCCCCGCTATTGGTCAGTATTTTATCACAATCCACAAAGCCCATCACAGACATGCCGTATTTAGGCTCATCATCTTCGATTGAATGGCCACCTGCCAACACAGCTTTTGCCTCTTTAACCTTGTCAGCTCCACCTTTTAGGATTTCTGACAGAATATCCGGTGAAAGGCAGCTAGGAAACCCCACTATGTTAAGGGCAAGAATCGGTTTGCCTCCCATGGCATAAACATCACTGAGAGCATTCGCAGCGGCGATTTGTCCGAATGTATATGGATCATCCACTATAGGGGTGAAAAAATCCAAGGTCTGAATGACACATAAGTTGTCATGTGCTCTGTAAACTGCAGCGTCATCAGCCTTTCCCAGACCAACCAATAAATTTTTATCTTCAAAAACAGGTATATTGCTCAAAACTTGAGCCAAGGTCTCAGGACCTATTTTAGCCGCTCAGCCAGCTTTTTTTGTCATTTGGGTCAGTCTTATCTTATCAATGGACATGCTTTCACCTCTCTTTGATATTATTGGTAATCAATTAATTTTGATGAAATCTCTAATGTCGGCAAATTTTCCGGATGCAATTCCGGAGACGTTCATAATCTCTTCTATCGTTTCAAATCTTTTCCCATTTCGATAGTCTATGATCCTAATAGCCAAAACCTCGCCTATACCTGGCAAGGATTCAAGCTCCGACTGATTGGCTCGATTGATATTAATCAATTTATCAGTGTTGGAACCTGCCTCTGTATTGGTCATATCCTCATTAATTGGGCTTTCATAGATTTCGTCAATTTCCGGAATGTATATCTTCTGCTTGTCTAAAACAACATCAGCACGATTCAAATATTTCGTGTCCGCGTTGTCTTTTAATCCACCGGCGACCTCCAAAAGTACATAAAGCCGTGTACCCTGCTCTACCATAAATACTCCGGGGTTTTTCACAGCACCATCTATGTCCACATAAATCATTTTACTTTCAACTTCTGACGGGTCTTCAGATAAGGCTTTATCTGAAGCCGTTGAAGTATCGGAATCTGCAGAAGTCTCATCCTGATTAATTGGAGGTTTCTGGTTGTTTTGAAGGGCGGTCAGCATTCCATCACTTTGCGTACTGTTAAAAAAGAAATAAAATGCTCCTGCAAATAGTACCAAGGCTATGGTTATGATTGATTTTTTGTTTAGGTATTCCATAATCACCTCTCTAGCATTTTAATCCGATGACTAACAGTGCTAAGACTCCTATTTCTATTAGTGGTAAGCACTGTAGAGTCTCTGGATAACGGTTTCTAAGGTTCAGATAGCGTTTGAAACGCCACCTGAACCCAAGAACCCTGTTGATATATCATAACAAAAAAAACAAAAACTTACAATTTTAATCAATATTTGTTATACTATTTTTGGCATTTAATCAGGAGGGACATATGAGGAAAGCAGTAGCGATAACGCTCTTGATAATTATTCTTTTTAGTGATATCAACGGCTATGCGATTAATAATCTGGATTGTGACGCTTCAATCTTAGTGGATGCGGACACAGGGATGGTATTATTTGAATACAATGCTCAAAAAATCAAGTATCCTGCCAGTCTTACTAAACTCATGACAGCGGTTGTTGCTATGGAATTGATAAAGCTTGATGATATTTTGGTTGTCGATGACATGACACCTTTCACAATTGACGGCAGTCACATCGCATTGGAGCCGGGTGAAGAAATCAGTTTTGAGCACATGATCAACGCTTTGCTAATCGCTTCCGCCAACGATGTCGCAGAGGTCATCGCTATCAATAGCGCTGGTTCTGTGTCGGCATTTGTTGATATAATGAATGAAAAGGCCAAAGAAATCGGCATGAAAAACACCCATTTCATGAATCCCCACGGGTTGCACGATGACAACCACTATTCAACTGCTGAAGATCTGGCTAAGCTAGCTGTGTATGCTTATCAAAACGACTTGATTAGGGAAATAATTCAAAAGAGAAACTATATCATCCCTCCGACGAATATAAAGACTGAGGAACGCTATCTGAATAACAGCAACCGATTGTTATCCGCTGTTGGGTATGGGAATCAGATACTGATTGATGGTTACTATGTTGATATCAAGTATGATGGTGCCACAGGTATGAAAACAGGCTATACGCCTGAAGCGAAAAGTACATTGATTGGCTCTGCGAAGAGAGGTGATGTATCCCTGATATCAGTTGTTATGGATGGTTATGTCACCAATGTATATAGTGATACAGTCAAACTATTGAATTTTGGTTTCAATGATTTCTCCAAAATCAACCTGATCAATGAAAACACTTATTATAAGAATACAAACGTCGATAATGCGACAATAGAAGAAATACCATTGATCACAAAAAATGGGCTTAGTATTTTGTTGAAAAATGGTGTGCAAAATCAGATAAAAGAAGAATTGAGCCTCTACCCTTTGGAGCCACCAATCAAAAAAGATACGGTTGTCGGTCATATTGACTATATGATTGACGATATCTTATTGGGCCAGGTGGAACTGATAACTCCTATTCGCGTTGTATCCATCGAAGAAGGCAACTCCAGTAATGGGGTAATGAACTTAACGCTTAAAACTGTGTTGTTAGTTTTCGCTGTACTGATACTGTTGATTTTCATTTTACGACTTTACAACATATTTCGTCTCTACCGTCATAGGAGAAACAAAAAAAAGAGAGCCGGAATTTAAAGCCAGTTCTCTATTCCATATTTTTCAATATCAATTTCATCTCCATCAGCCCATAGCTGTTCAAGCTTATATACTTTCCTTTCATCCTTATGGAAGACATGAACTATAATATCTCCGTAATCCAGCAGTATCCACCTTTTGGTGTTGAATCCTTCCTTATTCATGGTATGGATACCTAGGTTTGACATTCTTTTCACTACCTCTTCAGCGACAGCTTCAGATTGCCTCTCATTATTGACTGAACAGATGATGAAATAATCAGTGAATGAGGCTATTTGTGAGATATCGATGACACTGAAGGCATAGCCCTTTTTATCATCACATGCTTCAAGGATTGTTTTGATTTGTATTTCCGCTTTATTCAAATATTTCCTCCTGAAATTTTAATTATTTTTTGAGCCATTCAATGGCTTCTATCGTATTTTTGTTTATTGAAATATCATTTTTCTTCAAATAGTCCAGTGTCTGCTCCAGTGATATCAAAAGCGCTTTATCAAGATCCACCTGTGCAATTTTTCGAATCAGCTCCACACCCTCGTATTCTCTGTCAGGCTCAATGGCATCAGCAAGATAGATTATTTTCTCAATATCAGTCATCCGTCGTCTTCCAGTTGTGTGAAATCTTATGGCATTTAGTATATCACAGTCCTCTATACCGAATTCTTCAGAGGCGATAAATCGACCAAGAATTGAATGCTGAAGATTTAAATTACCAGATGTATCATTATCAAGTATTATACCATAATATTTCAACTTTTCTAGCACCTTATTGTCTTCTTTCAATCTACCACAATCATGGAGGATTGCAGCTATATGTGTTTTTTTTAATGAGACGTTGTGCATACGGGATAATTTCATGGCTGTATCTACTACTCTTATGGAGTGGTTAAATCTTTTAGTCCCTATAGAACTGACCAACTTGTCCTTAATATTGATGACTTTCATCTTTCACTCTTTTGATATAATCGGTTTTTTAAGATGTATAGCTCCACAGTTTCCGGCAGAAGATACTTGATTGGTCTACCGTTGGATATCCTATTTCTGATATCAGTCGAGGATATTTGCAGCTGTGGTGCATTGACGGCATATATCTCTCCGTTGTATCTATCAGCAAGCTCCCTGAGTTTATCATCCAGATTCTCAATGACATATCCTGGCCTGTTGACGGCGATAAAAGTGAAGATTTTAAGCATCCCTTCTGGATCCTTCCAGGTTGATAGTTCCAATACAGCATCAGTGCCTGTTATGAAATAAAACTTGCTGTTCGGATAGCTATCTCGAAAGTGTTGTAATGTATCAATCGTATAAGAAATCTCATCGTTTCTTATTTCAAAATCAGACACGTCAAAAAACGGATGGGTCATCGTTGCAAACTGCGTCATCATATATCGGTGATAGGAGGTTGTCAATCCTTTTGATGTTTTATGTGGTGGTGTGCCTGTGGGTACAAAAATAATCCGGTCCAGGTCGAACAGATTCAACACTTCGTTAGCAATCACCAGATGGCCAAAATGTATCGGATCAAAGGTCCCCCCCATAATTCCATATTTTTTCAATTTAATATATCCTCCTATTGTGATAAGATATATTATACCTTATGAAATTGCTAAATACAAATATTCCAACTCTAAATACACCATAATCTAATGTGCTATGATAATCAAGAAAAACAAGTCAAAACCGAGGTTTAAAAATTGAAAAATATATCAATCATCGGATCTACTGGCTCCATAGGCACACAAACGCTTAATATTGTCAGACTTAATCCGGACAAACTGAAAGTACTCGCTATCAGTGGCAATTCAAACATAGCTTTGCTCGAAAAACAGATTCTTGAATTCAACCCCAAGATTTGTGCTGTTATGGATGCTGAAAATGCAGCGAGACTAAAAGCTCGTATATCCACTAAGACCAAGATAGTATCTGGTATGCAAGGATTATTGGAATCGGTCTGTCTCCAGGATATTGAGATTGTTGTCACTGCAATATCAGGCATGATTGGACTTCAACCGACTCTAGAAGCCATTAAGCATAAAAAAAACATCGCTCTCGCAAACAAGGAGACTCTAGTAGCAGGTGGTAGCTTGGTGATGAATATGGCTAAGGAATATGGCGTCTGTATTTTGCCGGTAGACAGTGAGCACAGCGCTATTTTTCAAGCAATGCAAGGTAATCAGACCACAGCTGTCAAAAAAATCATTTTAACTGCTTCAGGAGGACCATTCAGGGGCAAAAAAAGAATAGACCTTCTGCAAGTCTCTCGTCAGGATGTATTAAAACACCCCAATTGGCACATGGGAGAAAAAATAACAGTTGACTCAGCAACATTGATGAATAAGGGACTCGAAGCAATTGAAGCCAGATGGTTGTTTGATGTTTCAATGGATCAGATAGAGGTAGTTGTCCACCCTCAAAGCATCGTACACTCCGCTGTCGAATTTATAGATCGCTCGGTCATTGCTCAGATGGGTTATCCGGATATGACGCTACCGATACAATATGCCCTTTTCTATCCTGAAAGAATATCAAACCTAACTCCCAGCCTTGATTTGACTGCTATCGGCAATCTTACTTTTGAAAAGCCTGATTTGGATACCTTTCCTTGCTTGGCCTTGGCTTTTGAAGCAATGTCAATCGGTAAATCAATGCCTATTGTATTGAATAAAGCCAATGAGATTGCTGTAGAACTGTACCTGAAAAATCGAATCGCTTTTGTTGAGATACCTCAATTAATTGGCGATGTCATGTCTAAGCATTCACCTATCGATATCGGATGTCTTGACGACATATTGAACGTCTCTGCGTGGACAGAAAAGAACATCAGAAATAATTGAACAACTCACCTAGATTCATGGCCTCGATAACATTATCCTTATTCTTCATCTTATCGACTATTCTATCTGCCTCGCCGTGAACATGGTCTCTGTTGACACTGTGTAATATGAAGATCTTTCTGTCATCGATATTCTCAATGCTTTTCAGATTAACCAGATTGTTGCGTCCGAAAGGCACATCCGTCATCAGGATAATGTCCGCATTCTTGATCCTGGTTTCATTTTCTGTGATGGTTTCTGCACCAAAGACACTGAATGGACTTTCATATACACAATCAATACCGAGACTCCTGCAGATAGTAAGATCTGAATCCCCCTCGGCCAAAATACCGCAACTCAACTCATAGCCCATTGCATAAAGTTTCTCCAGAATATACTCTCCCGTACCACCTCCTGAAATCACATGAATCCTTTTATTTTTTCTCAGTTCATCATTCTTCACACGCAGAGGCACAATTTCTTTACAATTAAGAACCTTGTTATCTCTAATAATCATCTCCATTTTATATGCTTTGGATAGTATTTCCTCTTTTAGAACATTTTCAGGAGTATCGAAGATTTCAATTTTACCATCAATCATCAGCAAAATCCTGTCGCTGAAACGTGATGCCATATTGAGGTCATGCATAATCGACAGTACCGTAATACCTTTCAGCCTGTTCATTTCATAAATCAACTCGATTATTTCCAATTGGTTATGTATGTCAAGGTTTGAGGTGAATTCGTCTAAAAACAAAATCTCCGGTTCTTGAGTCAGAACCCTAGCTGTTATCACCCTCTGCTTTTCTCCACCGCTCAGGCTATTGTAAAAACGGTTCTTATACGCATAGGTATTTGTCCGCTGCATTGCTTTGATAATAATATCGCTATCTGCTCTACCTAAGTTTTGATTTCTTTTCAGATAAGGGTTTCTACCCATCTTCACTAGGTCATGGACTCTAAAATTGAAAGGAAGACTGTATTCCTGAGGAACAACACCTATTATTCTTGCTTTTTCCTTCATTCCATAATCTTTGATGCTTTTATCCTTCAATCTGACTTCTCCTTCAAACCTCAGATTATTGGACAAACATCTCATCAGACTAGTTTTACCGGCTCCGTTTGGGCCGATTATGCTAACAAATTCGCCCTTGTTTATAGTGAAGGAATGGTGATCAACGATCGTCTTGCCATTTATCTCAAACGAAAGGTCTTTGACTTCAATTAGTTTTTCCAATCAAAGCACCTCCCTTTTCTTTTTATAGAGCAAAAATAGGAAGAATGGTCCACCTAGAATTGCTGTTACAATACCGACCGGTATCTCCTGAGTGATTACACTCCTTGCTAAAGTATCACAAAACATCAGAAGTATACCGCCTGCATTGAAAGAAACCGGTAGCAATACCTTATGTCTCGGACCGGTAAATATTCTTACCGCATGTGGAACAATAAGACCAACAAAGCCAATAATACCAGAGATAGCAACAGCGGCTCCGGTTATAATGGATGTGGTAAAGAGTATCGTCTTCTTCACACGTTCTGAATTCACACCAAGATTATTTGCATTTTCATCCCCCAGCAGCATCAGGTCCATGTCTCTCGATAGATATAGCAGCACTGCAAGTCCTGCCAAACTGTAAGGAATCAACGAAAATACCTTGTCCCAACCTTTACCGGACAAGCTTCCCATGGTCCAGTGAATGATGATATGAAGACTCTCTCCATACATCAGCATCATGACAGCCATTAACGCTGCCAGAAACTGTGACATGGCTATCCCGCTCAATAAAAGAGTCGTAATCGGAACATCGTTGCCTATTCTTGCTATGTTGTAGACAATAAAAACGACCAGCACAGCGCCTATAAAGGCTGTCAGATTTATTGAAGCGATTCCAAGAATCTTGATACCACCGAAAAAGACAATGCTTATTGTGGCACCAAAAGCGGCCCCTGAGGAGATCCCAAGTATATAAGGGTCTGCCATCGGATTTTTAAGTAATCCTTGATAAGCAACTCCACTGATAGCTAGCGTGCCACCGACAAAATAGGACGCGATAATTCTAGGCAATCTGACATCAAGGATAATATATTTTGTAGATTCGCTAATGCTATTCTGAAATGGAATGACTCCAAGTCTCTCCAGAATGATTTGGATGATATCCTTAAAATTGACATTGACAGCCCCTATAGAAAGGTTGAGGACTGTAAAGGCAAACAAGGAGATGAATGATAAAGCAATCACTGCTCTTTTGTTCTTCATGAATTTACTTGCCTTCAAAAGCCTCTGGATGAATCGCCATGGCCATCATTTCAAGTCCATCTATTATTCTTGGTCCCGGTCTAGAGGTAATATCCGGATGCAACAGAAAAACCTGTCCGGTACTTATTGCTTCTATGTTTTCATATCCATTTCTTGCAAAAATATCCTCAGCCGTTTTAAATCCATCATCTGTTGTCATATAGACTTGTGGATTTTTTGAAATCAATAATTCCAGACTATATTCCGGATAGGCAGATTCAGCATCCTGCGCTATGTTGATACCATTAGCCATTGTTATCAGCTCATTGATAAAGCTACCAGTTCCAACCGTCATAAGAGGATCATGCCATACTTCATAAAATACTGTCTTGGGTTGATATCCCTTTACAATCTGTATAATGTTTTCCTGTTTTTTTCTCATGTCCGTAATCAGTATTTTTGCCTCTTGAGCAGACCCAATTATGTTGCCAATATCTTGTATGGATTGGTACGTCTCTTCAATATTGCTGGGATTGACCATTATTACAGGTATGCCGGCACCTTCCAACTGTGCAAGTACCTCATCGCTTAACCAGGCTGCAAAAAACACATCCGGCTTTGCATCGATGATTAGCTCAAGATTAGGGCCGTTATAATCACCGATTTTATTGACACTCAAAGCCTCTTCAGGATAATTGCAGTACACTGAAACGCCAACCAGCTGATCGCCTTTTCCTAAAGCGTAAATAATCTCTGTGTTGCTCGGAACCGCTGAAACCAGTCTCTCAGGCATTTTATCAAACGTAACGCTTCTACCTTCGCTGTCTGTGACAGTTAAAGGATAAACAACATCACCCTCAACACTTGTAGGTTCACTGGTTTCCTCAGGAGTTGTTGTTGTCTGAGAATCTTTGTTACCACATCCGACAATTGAAAACATCATAACAATCATTAGTATTAAAGCAATTAATTTTTTCATTTTTCCTCCACAATCAATTTTTTTGAAATAAAAAATCCCAACCTCAGCTGGGATATGTAGAAATATTATTATTTAAAATAATATCAATACCACCTCCCCTCCGAAGGTTATTAATTCATGATTCAGGCAGGTCTCCTGGCTCGTGCTTGGCCTCATTTCACCCTTCCCGGTATAAATAAACCCAGTGGCTGTGAAACTTGTATCACTTACAGTAGCGGGGGCTGCAGTGGATTTTAACCACTTTCCCTTTTAAGTAAACACCTGATCAATGCTATTAATAATGCATTGTTATCTTAACATAACACAAGAACAAATGCAATAAGATTTAAAGTATGCTCATTTCGTGAAACTATATTTCTCTCTGATTTCATTCATCTTGCCACAAGTCAAAGCTCCTTCCGGACAAGGTCCCGCAACACATCCCGGTCCTGCATTTCTGAACAGTCCTGGAGCTACCTTCATCACTTCAAGCAGCATCAGGTAAGCCATCTGACGTATCTCCCACTGTGCTCTTTCACAGCATCTGAGTTTGAAGAAATGAAGCAGTGACCTGGCATTCATTGTGACCATAATTTTTGTCTCACAAGCGTTCGGCAAAACATATCTCGCATCCTCAATTGCCATTTTTTTGGCGGAAGTTGAAGCAACATTATTTTTTTTACCTTGGGAAATCAGGTTTTCATAGTGTGTCCGGTATAGGATGTCTGTTATTGTATCATATGTTCTCTGATCATATTCCATCGCCTCGATGAAAAGCTTCTTAGCAATAGGATTTTTTTTGATTTCAGGCGGTACAATATATTGAAGTTGGCCCTCTGTCACATACCGCTGAGACCTCTGACTATAACTGGCTATCCTGTGTCTAACCAATTGATGCGTCAATGTCCTGCTGACTCCCTCGACGGCAAAAGTAAAACTGACATGTTCCACAGGTGACTGATGACCGAGCTTCATCAACATATTGATGAAGCTTTC
>LDZT01007418.1_pt1 | contig 34738 bp, 30 predicted proteins | sample 615521 | NCBI WGS metagenome assembly LDZT01 (sample SAMN03408292, study PRJNA278302) | terrestrial metagenome | isolation source: oil reservoir sample SB1 | place: USA: Alaska, North Slope, Schrader Bluff formation | collected 2011-09 | reverse complement strand
CTATCGATAAAATTGCATCGCACCCCAGAAATGTCTGCGGAATAGTCAAACGTTTGTTTGCTGAGTCATCAAGTGTTCGCTCGAACCATTGCGTTGATGCAGTGTCTTCCGTACTGTGGGATGTATTGATGATAAAACGTGCTAGAGAAGCTATTCTCTCGCTTCTCATGGGGTTTCTCTTGTAGGCCATAGCTGATGATCCTATCTGATGCGACTCGAAAGGTTCTTCAATTTCCTTCAAGCTCTGGAGCAGTCGGAAATCATTTGTCATCTTGTGCAAAGATTGCGCGATACCACTCAAAACATTGGTTACTTTAACATCGATTTTCCTCGAATACGTCTGACCTGTGACATCATAAAATCCTTCAAAATTCATTTTTTCAGCTATAAGCATATCAAGCCTTGCTACTTTCCCCATATCCCCGTCAAAAAGGCTTAAAAAACTGGCTTGTGTGCCTGTAGTCCCCTTTGCACCTCGTAATTTCAAGCCTGAAAGGACATATTCCAGATCACCATAATCAAAATATAAATCCTGCAGCCATAACGATGCCCTCTTCCCCACTGTTGTCAGCTGTGCCGGTTGAAAGTGGGTGTATCCCAGTGTAGGCATATCTTTATATTTAATGACGAACTTTGCAAGTTCACTCATCAGATTGACCAGCTTGATTCTAATCATTTCCAAAGCCTCTCTCATCTGAATGATGTCTGTGTTGTCACCTACATAAGCGCTGGTCGCTCCTAAATGGATAATGGATCTTGCCAGTGGACACTGGTCACCATAGGTGTGAACATGGGCCATGACATCATGTCTGAATTCCTTTTCTTTCTGAGCGGCCATTTCAAAATCTATGTTGTATATGTTGCTCTCCAGCTCTTGAATCTGTGCATCACTAATGTTCAGACCTAATTCCTTTTCTGACTTTGCCAGGGCAACCCAAAGCTTTCTCCAGGTTGAAAATTTTTTTTCATCAGAAAATATGTAGCTCATTTCTTTGCTAGAGTATCTTGTTATAAGCGGATTCGTGTATGAAGTATAATCTTTTATGTCAATCCCTCCTTTTTATTCAATAATATTTTTTCTTACTTTAGGAGCGTAAGTGACTTATGAAAAAGAAGTAAACTTTCGTTTACTCCTTTATTTTCATTATTTAGCATACTCAATAGCTCTTGTCTCCCTGACAACATTGACTTTAATTTGTCCCGGATAATCCAGCTCCTGCTCAATTCTCTTGACAATATTTCTCGCTATTAAAACAATACTGTCATCGTTGACAGCTTCAGGTTTAACCATAATTCTAATCTCCCTGCCGGCTTGAATAGCAAATGATTTCTCCACGCCCTCAAATGAATTGGCGATTTCTTCAAGCTTTTCCAATCTTTTTATGTAAGATTCAAGTGTTTCTCTTCTTGCACCAGGTCTGGCTGCTGATATAGCATCTGCAGCTTGTACAATAATAGCTTCAACTGTTTGTGGTTCAATGTCATTATGATGTGATTCAATAGCATGTACAATTTCATTGCTTTCTTTATATCTTCTAGCAATATCTCCACCGATTTCAACATGAGGTCCTTCAATTTCATGATCCACAGCTTTTCCGATATCGTGGAGTAAACCGGCTCTTTTGGCAATCTTAATATCTGCCCCGAGCTCAGCTGCCATAATACCGCTAAGATGGGCAACTTCTATAGAGTGTTTTAATACATTTTGTCCATAACTCGTTCTATATTTCAATCGACCCAACAGCTTTGTCATTTCACTTCTTAACCCATGAACCCCAGTATCAAAGGCGGCTTTTTCGCCCTCATCCTTAATAATCTGATTGATTTCTTTCCTCGCACGCTCAACCATTTCTTCAATTCTTGCGGGGTGAATTCTTCCATCTGCAATCAATTTTTCCAATGCTATTCTTGCAACTTCCCTCCTGATTGGATCGAAGCCTGAAACAACAACGGCTTCAGGAGTGTCGTCAATTATCAGATCAATACCTGTTAATGTTTCCAAGGCTCTTATATTTCTTCCTTCACGTCCTATGATTCTGCCTTTCATTTCATCATTCGGTAAGTCTACTACAGATACGGTAGTTTCGGCGACATGATCCGCAGAGCATTTTTGTATTGCATATGTGATTAGTTCTCTTGCTTTTTTGTCTGCGGTTTCCTTAGCTTCTCTTTCAATTTCCTTAATCATTATTGCAGCATCATGCTCAACATCTTTTCTGATACCTAACAGTAGCATATCTTTCGCTTCTTCTGAGGTCAATCCCGAAATTCTTTCCAGTTCTATCCTTTCCCGTTCCAATGATTCGTCAATTTCTTTTTCTCTCAATTCGATTTCTTTGTACTTTCTGTTCAGTTTTTCTTCGCGTTTTTCAAACAATTCATTTTTATTGTCCAGTAATTCTTCTTTCTTCAGCAATCTCTTTTCGGTTTTTTGTAATTCTGCTCTTCTTTCCTTATTTTCTCTGTCAGCTTCATTTCTCAACTTGTGGACTTCATCTTTAGCTTCTATCAAAAATTCTTTCTTTTTTGTTTCAGCAGTTTTGATTCCATCCTCAATTATTCTCCTAGCTTCGCTTTCTGCACTGATTATTTTTCTTTCAGCAACTGTTCTTCTGACGAAAAATCCGATTAATCCACCAATCAGTGTTCCAGCCAAAGCAAATAAAACATTTTGTAATTCTAACAAATTGTCACCTCCTAGTATTCAGTTATCAAGATACAAATCTATTCAAATTAATAGAACTCATTCTTTGAGAAACCATATAGACATTTTAGTATTTTTTTAACTTGGTGTCAAGAAATTTGATTTTCCCCTATTTTCACACATGAGAAAGAATCAAGACATAAAAAAAAGAGCATCACTGCTCTTCATTTTCCACTTCCACATTTGGTTTTTTCTTGATTCCAAAACCCAATTTTTCTCTGATTCTCAATTCAATTTCTTTTGTTAGCTCGGGAGAGGATTCCAGAAACTCTTTAGAGTTTTCTCTTCCTTGGCCTAGTCTAGTTTCACCATAGCTGTACCAAGCACCTGCTTTATTGACAATGTCGTTTTCCACACCAAGATCCAATATGCAACCTTCGTTGGATATACCTTTTCCATAAATAATATCAAACTCTGCTGTCTTAAAGGGTGAGGCCACTTTATTCTTGACTACTTTTATCTTTGTACGGTTTCCAACCATCTCAGTTCCCTTTTTCAATGTCTCTATTCTTCTGACATCCAATCTCACAGATGCGTAAAACTTCAAGGCACGACCGCCTGTGGTTGTTTCAGGGTTTCCGAACATGACACCTATCTTTTCCCTAAGTTGATTGATGAAAATAACACTTGTATTGGATTTTTTGATGGCCCCTGACAGCTTTCTCAAAGCTTGGGACATCAATCTTGCCTGCAAACCCATATGACTGTCCCCCATTTCACCTTCAAGCTCAGCTCTTGGGACCAAGGCCGCTACAGAGTCAATGACAATGACATCTACAGCATTGCTTCTTACAAGGGCTTCTGCAATTTCCAATGCCTGCTCTCCCGTGTCAGGTTGAGAAACAATCAAGTCATCGATTTTTACACCAAGGTTTTTGGCATATGCAGGGTCCAAAGCATTCTCCGCATCAATGAATGCTGCTATTCCCCCATTTTTTTGAGCTTCAGCTATGACATGCAATGCCACTGTTGTCTTACCGGAAGATTCCGGTCCGAATATTTCTACAATTCTGCCTTTTGGAAGGCCTCCTATTCCTAATGCAATATCTAAAGGCAAAGCGCCTGTAGAGATAGCCTCCACATTCAATACGCTGTCTTCACCTAATCTCATAATGGATCCTTTGCCAAATTGCCTTTCAATTTGAACAATTGCTAAGTCTAGAGCTTTTTCTTTTTCCATTTCTTTACCGCCTTTTATGATTTAGAACATTTGTTCTCTTTATTATAGAGTAAATTATTGTTTATGTCAAATATTACTTCAGTATTGATTTATTCTCCCATAAGTAGATAGTACCCGACAGCAGGGTCAATATGATTGTGATTGCCCACAATACTGTTGTCAAAATCCATAAGTCATATGGCAGTCCAGCGTTGAGAGTCAAGACTAGCATAATGGTGATCATCTGAAATATGGTTTTCAGCTTACCCCAATTATTTGCTGCCAAAGTTATCCCCTTTGAAGCTGCCAATGTCCTGAATCCCGTTATGATCAATTCTCTGGATATGATAACCATCGCTATCCATGAATTGATATAACCCAGCTCTACAAAACAGATCAATGAAGCTGTGACAAGAAGTTTGTCTGCCAGCGGATCTATAAATTTTCCAAAGTCGGTTATCATTTTGTATTTTCTGGCTATGTAGCCATCCAATGTATCTGTCAGCGAAGCAACAACATATAGGATAAGGGCCATTATCGATGCGTATCTGATGCTTTCGGTCATAAGAAAAAACATGAAAAAAGGGATGAACAAAACTCTTATAATGGTCAGTTTATTTGGAAGATTCATCATGTACTCCTATAAGATCGTATTCCATATAATCCAAAATTTTTACAGTCACAACATCACCTGACTCTAGCTTGCTTAAGCTTTCAAAATAGATGACGCTATCTATATCAGGGGAATCCATGTATGTTCTCCCCAAATATTGGTTACCATTTATCAAAGAATCAACAATGCATTCGATGCTGGTTCCTTTCAATTGATTATTCTTTTTGAAGGTGATGTCTTGCTGTATCAGCATAATTTCGTCTCTGCGTCTTTCTTTTATTCCTTCAGGAATCTTATGTGGCAGCTTGTAGGCTGGTGTGTCCTCTTCCTCAGAATAAGCGAATACCCCCAGTCTATCGAATCTATAGTTTTCCACGAATTGTTTCAATTCCAGATATTGCTTTTCTGTTTCACCCGGAAATCCAACAATCAGAGTTGTTCTGATAATCGCATCCGGAATCTTTGCCCGTATTCTGCTGATAAGATCTATGATATCAGCCCTATTGGTTTTCCGATTCATTCTTTTTAATAGGGTATCATTTATATGTTGGATAGGAATCTCAAAATAATTCAGCAGTTTATTGTTTAATGCAAATTCATCAAGGAGTTCATCGTAAAAGTCCTCCGGATAAATGTAATGCACTCTAATCCATTTTACATCCGGGATGCAGGAAATCTCTTTTAATAATTTGTGAAGCATTTTTTTACCATAAAGATCGGTACCATATTTGCTGGTATCCTGGGCTATGATAATGATTTCGCTTATGCCCTGTTTAGTCAAAGCAATCACTTCTTCTAGAATATTTTTGATACTTCTGCTTCTGTGTCTGCCTCTCACACTTGGTATGATACAGTAGGTGCAACGATTGTCGCATCCTTCTGACACCTTGACATAAGCATAGTAATCACTTTCTGTGAGAACTCTGGGAATATGTTCTGCAATTTCACGGGAAGGATCCTCTATGTTGACCTTAGACTCTTTTTTTAGTATGTCAACAATTTCATCGTAATTGGACGTGCCTATGAACATGTCAATTTCAGGTATTTCCTGAACCAATTCATCAGCGTAGCGCTGTGACAGGCATCCTGCCAATACGATAGTTTTTATGATTCCATCTTTTTTTAACTTCACCACATCGAATATGGCTTCAATTGATTCTTCTTTTGCATCGTTAATGAAGGTACAGGTGTTGATGATAACAACATCGCTATCTTCAATATTCGATGTGATTGTATATTCTGACTGGAGGAGTCCCAGCATGTACTCGGTATCCACCGTGTTTTTTGAGCATCCCAATGTTATGATATGTATTTTTTCCATAGTTCTCCTAAAAATTTAATTCATCCAGTTCCTCTGCGTTTATCAGCACTTTTCTCGGTTTGCTACCTTCATGAGGACCTACTATGCCAATTTCTTCCAACTGATCAATAATCCTTGCCGCCCTGGAATAACCAACCTTCAATTTTCTCTGCATATAGGATACCGATGCCTGACCCTCCATGACAACCAGTTCTGCGGCTCTTTGCAGGTACTCATCATAATCATTGTCCTTGTTGATTTGCACGTTTATGATTTCTTCCTCTACCGCATTATCTTCAGTGGTAAATTTTTGATTCTTGATAAAAGCTATTATTCGCCTGACCTCTTCATCACTGACAAATACACCTTGTATTCTGATATGTTTGTTTGTACCGACAGGGTGGTAGAGTAAATCGCCTTTACCCAGTAGTTTCTCTGCCCCGCTGGAGTCGAGAATTGTTCTGGAGTCAATGTATGAAGAAACCGAAAAAGCAATCCTCGCTGAAATATTGGCTTTTATGGTGCCTGTTATGACATCCACCGAAGGTCTTTGAGTTGCTATTACCAGATGGATTCCAGCTGCTCTTGCCAATTGTGCCAACCTTGTGATGCTGTCCTCAACCTCTCCTGCAGCGACCATCATCAGGTCAGCAAGCTCATCTATCACGATGACTATTTTAGGAATAATCTCTTCTTTTTTATTCTCAATTAATTTTTTATTGTTGTATGATGTTATGTCCCTGACGCTGTTTTGCGCAAAAATTTCATATCTGTTGGACATTTCCTGTACTGCCCACCCAAGAGCATTTGCCGCTTTTCTCGGATCAGTGACCACGGGTATGAGCAAATGTGGAAGTCCATTATAAATATTAAGTTCCACCACTTTTGGATCAATCAATATAAGCTTGATGTCATCAGGTTTTGCTCTGAATAATATACTCATCAGCAGAGCATTGATACAGACACTTTTACCTGATCCTGTCGCCCCAGCTATCAGAAGATGAGGCATGCTTGCTATATCTGACACCATATTTTTCCCGGCTATATCTTTTCCAATCGCGAAAGGAATAGAAATGGTGTCATCCTTGTATTCTTTCGAGACAATCAGTTCTTTTAGAAAAACATCGGATTTGTTGTTATTGGGAACCTCAATCCCTATTGCCGCTTTTCCCGGTATTGGTGCTTCTATTCTGACATCTGACTTGGCGAGGTTTAAAGCGATATCCTTAGAAAGATTCGTGATTCTGCTGACTTTAACACCTGGTGCAGGCTGCAGTTCGTATCTTGTGATCGTCGGGCCTCTGTTGATTTGAACCAATTTACAGTCAATACCAAAGCTTTTCAATGTTTTCAAAAGAATATCCGCGCTCTCAATCGCTTCTCTCTTCTCATTGGTAATATTATTCTTTATATTATCATCGAGTAGACTGATATCCGGTAACCTGTAGAAATCATTTTTCGATTTTAAATTAGCTTTCAATTTAACCTGTTCAAAGGTATCATCCTTTTTCTCAAGCGGTTTTTCCGATTTTCCAATTTTTATAGGGGGATGGGTATCGTCAGCCTTTCTGTCTCGATATTCATTGGTTCTATTTATTTCAGATGGTTTTTTTGTTGACAGATCCATATCAAAAACCCGTTGCTTGTTGACTTCACCTTTTATATTGTAGTCATTGTAGGAATAATCCTTTAGGGGGCTTATATCGGTTTCTTTCCCAACGGTTGTTTTCCTTTTACTTTTTTTTTCACTCTTCTCTTCAATAAACACAAATTCATAAATGGATCTGGATAATGTCTGAAAAAAAGTTTGTACACGGTTAAAAAAAGTGCTGGACATCAGATAAGCGCTCTTTTGAGTGATTAGTATCAGGCAGATTAGAATCGCAGCACTGTCAACTATAAGAGACCCGACTCTACCGAATAAAAAAATCAATATATAGGATATCAATCCACCGATAATACCACCACCGGAAATCTGCGCATCAAGGCTTCCTTTGATAAAATAATCCGCTACTGTTCTTATATCTCTTTCAGAAAAAATATTGGAATCCACAACTTCCGTATCAGTGATTGTCAGTATTGAAATGATGCATATAAATATGACCAATGCAAATTTGACATTGGATGCCTTTTGTTGTTTCCTATAATTGACAAAATAAAGAAGTCCGATAGCTAGAAACAAATATGGCACTAATATAAAGCCTTTGCCTGACAACACCTTGAGAAAACGTGTCAGATAACCAAATATCAGACCTGTCTCATAACGCCTGGAAACAAAAAACAATAAAGCTATGACAATATAAATAACACCCTTTACCTCATTAAGCAATCGGTCATTTATTCTCGATGTCTTCCCGGCAGGTTTTCTTTTATTGATTTTTGTTGTTTTGCCTTTTGTTGTTTTGCCGGTTTTATTACTCAATATATCACCCACTTATAGAATCGATTTGATTACAGGAAGAAAATTGTGAATAGCCCAAGTGCAAAGACATATATTGAAAAATAATAAAGTTTTCCTTTTCTAATCAGATTCATTAAAATGCCGATTGACAGCATGCCTGCTGTAAATGCAGTCAGCATACCCAAAAATAGATTTGCATTCAGAACAACATTTGCAGTATTTATAGAAAGCATCTCCAAAAGTGCTGCTCCGGAAATAGCTGGAATGGATAGCAGGAATGAGAATCTTGCTGCTTCCTCTCGATTAAGGCCAACAAATAATGCACCAACTATAGTCGAACCCGATCTGGATATACCCGGTGCGATGGCCAAGCCTTGAAACAAGCCTATTAGTATTGCTTTCGGGAAAGAGATATTCGATAAATCAAGATTCCTTTTTCCAATTTTTTCCGACAATAACAATAAGGTCCCGGTAATAATCAATGCAAATCCAACAAATCTCAAATCGGTGTATAAGAATTCGAACTGATCACTGAACAACAATCCGATGACAACTGTTGGGATAGTGGCAATCAAGAGCAGCAATACCATTCGTTCATAAAGAGCCAATTTGCTATTTTGCATTTTGGCAATCTTTCTGATAAGACTGAGCAACGAAAAAAACAATCTTATGATATCTTTTCGAAAATAAATGAGGACTGCGATTAAAGTGCTAAAATGCAACATGACACTATAAAAAATATTGCCTTCTTGAATACCAAATAATTTGCTCATTATTGCAAGGTGCCCAGAACTGCTGACAGGCAAAAATTCCGTCAGTCCTTGTGTTAAGCCTAAAAAAATTCCTTCGAAAACAGTCATAATTCCTCCAAGGTGATTATATCACAAATTGCAGATGAATATCAATTCAGACCGGTGTGTCCAAATCCTCCAGACCCCCTGTCGGACGATTCAATCACTTTTACTTCCCTGACTTCAGCCACCTCGACTTTGGTAAATATCATCTGAGCTATGCGGTCGCCTTTATTTATCTCGAAATTCTCATTTCCGAGATTGATTAGTATCACCTTGATTTCACCTCTATAATCGCTGTCAATTGTTCCTATGCCGTTCACTAAGCTTATCCCATGTTTGATGGCCAGACCACTTCTTGCTCTGATCTGAGCCTCAAATCCTCTGGGTATCTCTAAGGAAATACCTGTAGGTACGAGAGATCGCTCGAAAGGCTTTAATACAATAGATTCGTCGACATTAGCCCTTAAATCCATTCCGGATGACCCTTCTGTCTCATACTTTGGTAAATCAAATTCATTGTTTTTAAGAATCTTAACAAACATGCCAATCCTCCTTAATACATTTTAAATAGACTATCTATCTCCTTATTATCTTCAATATTGCCGGTAAATGCAATATTAAAGTCACTTCCCTTAAACAGCATTTTTGAAACGTCTATTACATCTTTATATGCCACGCTCTCAATTTTTGGAATGATATCTTCAGGCTGAATGGTTTCATTGTAAAATAATTCTCTTCTTCCCAATACAGTCATTCTGTTCGATGTGTTTTCAAGGCTTAAGATGTAGTTGCCTTTAATCTGTGATTTTGCTCTTTCGAACTCAGAGATTGAGATATTCCCTTTTCTAAAGCTGTTTATCTCATGTTTTATTTGTTGCAGCACTTCTTCAACATTGTTCTCCTTCAGAGCTGAGTAAATACCGAACAAGCCTGACATTTTATAGCTGGAATGGAATGAATATATACTATAAACCAAACCACTTTTCTCTCTGATATTCTGAAACAATCTAGAACTCATGCTGCCACCTAATACATTGTTCAAAATGTTTGTTGAATAATAATGGGGGCTATTTCTTTCAAAACCCTTTACACCAATGCAAAAATGTAGTTGTTCTATATTTTTGTGGATACCTTGCTTATTGAGAGTGTAATCGAATGATTTGGGTGTTTCTGTTATCTTGCTCTTCTTTCTAAAATTATTGAAATATTTGTTGCATAGCTGCTTCACCTCATCAAGTGTTATGTTGCCCACTATTGATATAACAACATTATCAGCCGTATAATAATGATCCATATAATCATCGATAATCTGTCTGTTTATACCAATGACAGATTCAATATCCCCCAGTATCGGGTAGGAAATAGCATTACCTTCAAATGATATCTTGGTGAGCAATTCATGTACATAATCTTCCGGAGAGTCTTCATACATCAATATTTCCTCAATGATTACCTTCTTTTCTTTCTCCAGTTCCCCTTCATCAAAAACAGAGTTGAAGATCATATCTGAAAGTATCTCTAATGATTTATCAAAAAAATAGGAAGCAACCTTTGTATAGTAGCCTGTGCATTCTTTTGTAGTAAAGGCGTTAATCTGACCTCCCATGCTATCTATTTCTTCAACTATGTCGAAAGCACTCCTTTTTTTGGTGCCTTTAAAAAGCATATGTTCAATCATATGAGATATGCCATTGTTTATTGTCGTTTCATTGATAGATCCGGCTCCAATCCAAATACCGGTTGAAACAGATTTGACATGATCTATTTTTTCGAAAATGATCCTTAAGCCATTATCCATTATTATTTTGTGTATCATTTATCCTCCTGACTATTAAGAAATCCCTCTTAAAGAGGGATTTAAGTCCGTGATTATTTATCGGTTTCTGTCTCTTTAAGAGCATCTTTCCTTGATAATTTAATTTTCCCTTGTTTATCTATGCCGATGACTTTAACAAGCACCTCTTCGCCTTCTTTCAAAACGTCTTCCACCTTGTTGACTCTTTGTTTGGATAGCTCGGAAATGTGCACAAGGCCTTCCTTTTTGTTTCCTATGTCTATAAAAGCGCCAAAATTCATGATTTTAACAACCTTGCCCACATACATCTCGCCAACTTCAATGTCTTTTATGATCGCTTCAATAATCGCTTTCGCTTTAAGTCCAGCCTCAAGGTTTATAGCTGCAATCATAACAGAGCCATCATCTTCTATATCAATTTTAACGCCTGTATCCTCTATAATTTTATTGATTACTTTGCCACCAGCACCAATGATCTCTCTTATTTTATCAGGATGTACCTTCATATAGATGATTTTCGGAGCATATTTGGAGACCTCTTTTCTAGGTTCTGAAATACATTCGTTCATCTTATCCAATATGAACAGCCTGCCTGCTTTGGCCTGATCAAGTGCTTGCATAATAATGTTTCTATCAATACCATGAATCTTCATGTCCATCTGAATAGCGGTGACACCTTCTGCTGTTCCAGCAACCTTAAAGTCCATGTCACCAAGGAAATCTTCCATTCCCTGAATATCTGTCAATACAACTACATCGTCGCCTTCTTTTATAAGACCCATTGCTATGCCGGCTACCGGTGCTTTAATCGGAACACCTGCATCCATCAATGACATCGTACTACCACAAACGCTGGCTTGGGATGTTGATCCGTTTGAGCTCAAAACTTCTGATACCAATCTCAAGGTGTAAGGGAAATCCTCTTTGTTTGGCAATACAGGAATCAAAGCTCTTTCAGCCAATGCACCGTGACCGATTTCTCTTCTTCCCGGACCTCTTATAGGGGAAGGTTCTCCAACACTGTATCCTGGAAAATTATAGTGGTGCATGTAGCTTTTATTATCTTCCTCTGATATACCATCAATAATCTGTATGTCGCTTGCTACTCCTAGCGTTGCAACTGTTAAAACTTGTGTCTGACCTCTTGTGAACAGACCGGTGCCGTGTGTTCTCGGTAGTATGCCGACTTCACAGGATATTGGCCTTATTTCATCTATTTTTCGATTATCGGGTCTGATCCCTTTTTTGACAATATTGGTTCTAACCTTTTCTTTTATGATATCATACAATATTTCTTTTATATCTTTTATATGATCGGGATATTTTTCTTCGAAATATGCTTTGACTTCGCTTTGAACCAATTCAGTTTTTTCTTCTCTCTCCTGCTTGTCAGCCGAGTTGATAGCGTCGTCAAATCTCTCATCCGCGTAAGCTAGGATTTCATTCTTGATTTCTTCTGAAGGTGTGATGAACTCTATCTGAGATTTTTCTTTACCAATTTCGTTTCTGATTTTTTCAATAAACCCACAGATTTTGATAATTTCTCCATGAGCCTGCATAATCGCTTCAAGAATAGTTTCTTCAGGTACTATGTCTGCGCCGGCTTCAACCATCATGACCGCGTCTTTGGTTCCAGCAACTGTCAAATCAAGCTTTGATACTTCTCTTTGTGCTTGATTTGGATTAACAACCAGTTCATTATCAACTAGACCCATATTGACGCCACCTATTGGTCCGTCAAAAGGTATATCGGATACCGTCAATACTGCAGAAGCCCCTATCATTGCCGCTATCTCAGGAGAACAATCCTGATCTACTGACATGACAGTAGTGACAACCTGGACATCATTTCTGAATCCGTGCGGGAATAGTGGTCTCAATGGTCTGTCTATTAGTCTGGAAGCCAATGTCGCTTTTTCACTCGGTCTTCCCTCTCTTTTGATAAAGCCTCCGGGTATTTTACCTACTGAGTACAATTTTTCTTCATAAAAAACGCCGAGTGGAAAATAATCAATTCCTTCTTTGGGTTTCTTTGATGCTGTAACAACAGCAAAAACCGCTGTATCTCCGTACCTTACCATACAAGCTGAATTTGCAAATTCTGCGAACTTATTGAAAGTCAAGCTAAGTTTTCTTCCTGCCAATTCATATTCATAAATCTTTTCCATATTAGTCCTCCTTTATTAAAACAATAGAGCGGGGTGTACCCCGCTCCTGTTATCTTCTTAATCCTAATCGGCTGATGATACTTCTATATCTCTCTATATCTTTGTTCTGAAGATATTTAAGAAGTCCTCTTCTTTTACCTACCATTTTTAAAAGACCTCTTCTTGAGTGGTGGTCTTTTTTATTGACTTTTAGATGCTCAGTAAGTTGGTTGATTTGATTAGTCAATATGGCAATCTGAACTTCGGGAGATCCGGTATCCTTATCACTCAATTTGTACTCTGATATAATGCTTTGTTTAAGTTGTTTTTCTAGTGCCATTGTAGTTCCTCCTATCAATTTTTCACCAAAACCCATGTGAATCGTTGAGGAATCGAATTACATAGATAATGGAACAAATAGTATTTTAACACATTTACTTATGTTTGTAAATCAGATTTTTTTGATAAACTGAATAATATCCGGGGTCAAGCTATCATTTGATTTCAATCGTAATATTCCATTTTCGTTTTCAAGTTTAATCTTCAATTTGTTTTGGTTTTCAATAACCAGATATGAACCCTCCAGCGGATAGATAAAATCAGTGTCGAAAATCAACAATTCCTTGTTGCTTATCACCTCATAGTGATGATCTCTGAAATCAATCCGGTAGTCTTCTGTCAATAATTTATTAGCCTCCACAATGCAACCAGCAGCAATCAATTCCCTTATCATGGAGCTACTTATCACCTTACCATCTTGTTTGACGGCACTGATTACTTCAACACTGTAGTTGTATTTGTTAGAAAGATCCTGAAGTAGCTGAATATCACCTTTGGCCTTATGCCCAAACCTGAAGTTGAATCCTACAACAATATTTTTAATGCAAAGCTTGTCGATCAAAATTTCTGAAATAAAGCTCTCAGGAGACATTATTGCAGTCTGACTATCCAAAGCGTAAAAAATAATATCATCAATGTCATAATTCTTGAAGGTTGATATTTTACCGTGTTTTCCGTATATTTTCTTGTATTTTTTTGCAATATTGGTAAATTTGTCAAACTCATACTCAAAGGTTACAATTTTTTTATCTTGTTCTGATTGATTACCAATATGGATGCATTTTCTGATAATCTGATCGTGTCCCATGTGTATTCCATCAAAGTTTCCAATAGCCGCTGTAATATATCTCATATGTTCTCCTATATCAAAAGCCTTTTGAATTTGACATATGTCGTATCCACTATCTCTCCTATGCCGAAAATCTTTGATTTCGTGTTTCTGATGTAAAAAAATTGTGGATAATTTTCTAATTCCTTTTTTGGAATCTTTACACCATTTATTAGCCTGCTTAAACTGTCATCGTCAAAAAACATGCTTTCAAGCTTTAAGACTGCGTCGTAAGCCATTAGAAATCTCAAGTCATCAAGCCTATACATTTCATCAATCTGCTCCAAAGTGTAGGAATTGTTGATGCTCAGATTTTTTGAGGCAGTACGAACCAATATCGCCATAACGGCATTTGTACCCAAAGCTAGACCGATATCATGACAAATGCTTCTGATATACGTACCTTTTGTGACATTAGCTTTTATTCTTATAAAAGGAAATGAATAATCCAGTAGTTCAATTTTCTTTATGTTTATCTTTCTCTTTTTAATATTTACTGCAATATCTTGTCTTGCATATTCGTATAATTTCTTGCCATCCAATTTCAGGGCCGAATAGATTGGGGGAGTCTGCCATGACTCTCCCTCAAAAGACCGAATAACAGCTGAGACTGTTGCTTGTTCCAATACTTGGAGATTTTTGTCTTCGGTTATTATCTTACCGTAAATATCATACGTATCAGTTAGCAATCCTAGTTTCAACACAAATATGTATTCCTTGTCATATTCCATCAGATAATCTGAAAGTCTCGTGGCTTTTCCGATACAAACCGGTAAAACACCCGATGCATTGGGATCCAGTGTACCTGCATGGCCGATTTTTCTAATTGAGGTTATTTTTCTAAGTCTCGATACGACATCATGTGAAGTCATGCCAGTAGGTTTTAGAACATTCACGATACCATTCATATCATATCAATCCTCCATCTGCTTTCTCAGCTGTTCCACTATAATCTTTTTACTTTCATTTATATCTGACTCCAGATTAAATCCGGCTGCTCGTTCATGTCCGCCTCCATTGTAGCGGACGCTGATAGCTGAGACATCGATCTCACCTTTTGAACGTAGGCTAACTTTCGTATTCTTGAAACTGATTTCCTTTAACACACATGACACCATGACACCCTCAATATCTCTGATAGATTCGACTATGCCATCGACATCCTTCAGGCTGACTCCATAATCGTCCAAAATCGCTTTTGTAATAGGCGCGAGAGATACTTTGCCATCATGATAAAACTCTACCTCTGACATAATTCTGTTCTTGATAAGAAAAACATTCTTATCTTCATTGCCATAGATGTTCTCTGCAATCTTGCTGAAATTTATACCCTTATCAATCAGTTCAGCTGTATTTCGCATCGTTTGAGAACTGGTGTTATTGTAGATGAATTTACCTGTGTCTGTCAATATTGCGGCATAAATATTTGTCGCTGCTTCCTTGTCAATCAGATATCCAAAATGCTTGCAAATCTCATAAACCAGTTCTCCTGTAGAACTGTAATCGCTTTCAATGATATCAAGATCACAAAAACCGTCATTGGAGACATGATGATCGATACAAACGCTCTTCTTCGAGTTATTGAACACATCCACCATCGAACCGATTCGAGTGATATCGCTGCAATCCAAAACCAAGACAAGATCATGTATATCATTGTCTGGCTTATTGAATATTTTTGATATATCAGGTAAAAATCTAAAATTGAAAGGAATTTCTCCTTCTAAATACATTTTAATTGACTTACCATTTGTCTGAAGTATGTGCCCAAACCCTAACAAAGACCCGAGACAGTCACCATCAGGGTCTTTATGTGACATGAGCGCTATTGATTTTGAATTATCCAATTTATCTTTGAATAAGTTTACATAATTAATATTTTGTAAATTCATCTTATTTACTCGCTTTTCCCCTGCTCTAAACTGCGCAGAAGCTGATTGATTCTTATAGTGTTCTCAGTACCTTCGTCCAATAAAAATGTAAGATCAGGTGTGTATCTCGTGCTGAGACTACCACTTAGCTCCTTGCGGATAAATCCTTTAGCCTTTGCCAAGACATCGATGGTTGATTTTCTCTCTTTCTCAGTTCCGATGACAGATACGTACACCTTTGCGTACTTCATATCATCAGTGATACTGACTTCTGTGATGGTCAGGTGTTCATTGATTCTAGGGTCCTTGACACTGCTGTGAATAATCTGGCTCAGAAATCTTTTGATATCCTCTTCCAGTCTTCTTCGTTTTTTAATATTCATACTATCACCTTTTTATTTCTTCCATAATGTATGCTTCTATTATGTCTCCATCTTTTATATCGTTGAATTTATCTAAACTGATACCACATTCATAACCTGTAACAACTTCAGAAGCATCGTCTTTAAATCTTCTCAGGGATGAAATTTCGCCTTCATGAATAACAATATCGTTTCTCAATAATCTTATCTTTGATTTTCTTGTGATTTTGCCGCTAATAACGTAACTACCTGCTATTGTACCTGCATTTGGCACCTTAAAGGTAGCTCTTACCTCTGCTCTACCGATCACTATCTCCTTGAATTCAGGATCTAGCATACCCTTCACCGCAGCCTCTATGTCATCTATTGCATTGTATATGACACGATATGTTCTAATGTCTACATTTTCTCTCTTTGCAAGCTCGGAGGCACTGCTTGTAGGTCTGACATTGAATCCGATAACAATGGCATTTGATGCCGAAGCCAGCATGATGTCTGTCTCGTTGATTCCGCCTACTCCACCGTGTATAGTATTGACCTTGACTTCCTCTATGCTAAGCTTCTCCAAAGATTGTTTGATAGCCTCTATAGAGCCTTTCACATCAGCTTTAACAATAAGATTCAGATCCTTGATTTCACCAGCCTGTATTCTGCTGAATAAATCATCCAGAGATACTTTGGGATTGGTTTTCCCGGAGTCTGCTTTCGTTTTCTTCTTTTTTGTCTCTACCATGGACTTGGCAAGCTTCTCGTCCTTGACTGCGTACATAATATCCCCTGCCTCAGGAACCTCTGACAAACCTGTAACCTCTACAGGTGTTGAAGGCCCTGCAGAGATAATCCTTCTTCCTCTGCTGTTGATCATGACCCTTACTTTTCCGTATGATGTACCGGTAATGATGAAATCACCCTTATGCAATGTTCCTTTGTTAATTAAAACTGTTGCTACAGGCCCCCTGCCTTTATCAAGATTGGCTTCAATTATTGTTCCTTTTGCCAGTCTGTTTGGATTTGCCTTTAGTTCCTCTACCTCTGCAACCAGCAAAACCATTTCAAGCAGTTCATCTATACCAATTCTTTTAAGTGCTGATACTTCTACGCATATGGTGTCACCACCCCACTCTTCCGTCAATAGTTTATACTCAGCTAATTCCTGTTTTACACGATCTATATTGATATTTGGCTTATCTATCTTGTTTATGGCAACAATAATTGGTACCTCTGCAGCTTTCGCATGGTTGATTGCTTCGATTGTCTGGGGCATAATACCATCATCTGCCGCCACCACCAATATAGCTATATCGGTAACCTTCGCACCCCTGGATCTCATAGCCGTAAAAGCTTCATGGCCGGGTGTGTCAAGAAATGTTATTTTTTTACCGTTTATTTCTATAACTGAAGCGCCTATATGCTGTGTAATGCCACCAGCCTCGCTTACAGTTATATTGGTATTTCTTATGGCATCCAACAATGAGGTCTTACCATGATCAACGTGTCCCATAACAGTTACGATAGGTGGCCTTTGCTGAAGATCCGCCTCATCGTCCTCTGAATCAAACTCTTCTTGCAAGAATTCTATTCCATCCTCTTCCTCATCTTCCATGCGTTGGATGCTTATTCCCATTTCTTCTGCAATTAGATAAGCAATATCAAAATCTATCTCCTGGTTCAGGTTTGCCATGACACCGTTGGTTATGAGCTTAGTAATCAAAGCATTAACCGGTATATCAAGCAATTCGGCGAAGTCTTTTACAACGATTGATTCACCAACCAAATATTCTTTTTCTTCATCGGTGTCCTTGGTTTTTCTGTACTGTTGTTTCTTGCCCTTTTCTTTTTTCTGCAGGCTTCTTCTTGGACGAGCTTTTTTCTTTTCTTCCAAAGCTTTCGTCGTCTCTTCAGGTGTCACTTTCTTACCATCTTTTCCTTTTGGCTTTTTATCCTTTGTCTTAGCCACCGACTTATTAGATGTTTCTTTCTTGCCCGTTGCTTCTCTTGTTTTTAGAAACAATTTTTGAATTCTCGCCGCATCCAATTCCCTAACGGAACTCATGTGATTTTTAATGCCTTCTATTCCCAACTCTTTTTCAGCAGCATCCATTATTTCCTTGCTTGTTACCTTCAATAATTTTGATAATTCATATATTCTCATACTGACACCTCCGACTAATCCTGTTTTATTATATACGTCGCCATGCTTTTGTCCTTGATTCCGACAAAACTGACTTCCAATTTATTTAAAATTTTTCCTATCTCGTGTTTCGAGCCATGTTCAAGATATTTTACATCATATTCATCACACAATTGAATCAGATTACTTCTGCCTTTTTCTGAAGAGTCACTGGTATAGATTACCAGATACAGTTTTTTCTTTTTGATTTGTTCTTTAACCAAATCAAAACCCAAAACCAAATTTCCACTTTTCCGAGACAAACCAATCATACCATATATCTTATCTGTCATCCTCTAACACCTTTAGCATATCTTTATAGATTTCTTCAGATATCTCACATTCAAATGCTTTGTTTAATCTCTTTGACTTAAATGCTTTTTCATAGCAATCAATTTTTTTACAGATGTAAGCTCCTCTACCGTTAGCTTTGCCTTTCAGGTCGATAAAAGTATCTCCCTCTTTATTGTGTACAACTCTTATCAAATTTTTCTTGGGAAATATCTCACCACAACCCAAGCATTTTCTCATGGGTATCTTTTTTTTTACCATTCTAATCACCTTTTTTTAGTTCTGCATATTGAGTTTCGCTCTTGATATCGATCTTCCAACCGGTCAGTTTCGCAGCCAACCTGGCATTCTGTCCTTCTTTACCGATAGCAAGCGACAATTGATAATCAGGTACCACTACAAGGGCGCTTTTCGTTTTTTCGTTGATCACAACCTTAACAGCGGTGGCTGGGCTTAAGCTATTAGCAATAAACTTCGCAGGATCTTTGTCATAGACTATAATGTCTATTTTTTCGCCATCTATCTCATCGACAACAGCTTTAACCCTTGTTCCTTTGTTGCCAACGCAAGATCCAACCGGATCAACGTTCTCATCATTGGAAATAACGGCTAATTTTGATCTGGAACCTGCTTCCCTTGATATGTTGAAAATATCGATGACACCATCATAAATCTCAGGTACTTCCAATTCAAATAACCTCTTTACCAGATTAGGATGTGTCCTTGATAGGGTAATACTGGCACCCTTGCTTGTATTTTTCACGTCCAGTATTACTGCTTTTATCCTATCTCCTTGTCTGTAAGTTTCACCGGGAATCAATTCACCTTCAGTTAATATCCCCTCAATCTTACCTAGATTGACAAAAATGTTATTTTTGCTGATTCTTTGTACTACTCCCGTAACAATCTCACTCTCTCTGCCGTGAAACTCCTCGTATATGTTCTCTCTTTCAGCTTCTCTGATTTTTTGCAGTATAACTTGCCTGGAGGTCTGTGCGGCAATCCTTCCAAATTCTTCCTTGGGTCTGACTTGAATCTTGACACTATCGCCTATTTCAAATTTCTGATCGATTTTTCTGGCTTCTTCCAGACTTATTTCAAGCCCTTCATCGACCATCTCATCAACTACGGTCCTTTCAGAATATATTTTGTACTCACCCGTCTCAATATCAATTTCAACTTTTACATTGCCGGCTTTACCATAGTTTTTCTTGTAGCCGGAAATCAATGCCATCTCTATCGCTTCAATGACAGTCTCTTTTGTAATTCCTTTTTCTTTTTCAAGCTCTTCGATAGCTCTGATAAAATCTTTGTTCATTTTATCCTCCATTAAAATTCAATTCCTTTATTTATTTTAGATATATCGCTCCTTGAAATTCTGATTATTTCTCCGTTCTCTTCAAGCTCTATCTCTTCACTATTGAAGCTTTTGAGCTTTCCGACATACAACTTTGAATCATTCAGTTTCTTATATAATTTCACTTCAACCAAGTTGTCAATGTTGTTTTTATAATCTCCATCTGATTTAAATGGCCTGTCTATACCCGGTGAAGACACCTCAAGATGATATGCTTCATCAATGAAGTCGTATTTATCTAGCTCGTCACTGATTAGGTTGCTTACAATAGCACAGTCTTCTAGGTCCACACCATTTTCTTTATCGATGAAAATTCTTAAAATATTGATGCCACTTTCCCTGACATACTCAATGTCAAATATTCTTAAGTCTGTATTTTGCATCGCTTTTTCAGCTATTAGAGTCACATTTTTAATTAGATTTTTCTTGTCCATTCAAAGCTCCTTAAGGCAATTAGAAAGAGTGGGAATTCCCACTCTTATCGGCCAATTTCTTTACTCACATTGTATTATAACATATTAATTTTACTTTTTCAAATATTAAATATTGATATTTGATTACTCTCATTGAGCCCATCAAGGCATCCATGTGTCTTAAAGACTTCAATATTGGTTTTGTTGACTTTAGCCCTTTTCATCAGGTCTTCAACAGATATGAAAGGGCTTATCTTTCTTTCTGATTGGATGTTGGCTGCAACTGTCTCACCTATACCCTCCAGCGATATAAGTGGTGGTAATAATTTATCATCTCTAATTCTGAACTCTTTATGGTCTGATAGATATAAATCCACAGGCAAGATCTCATAGCCTCTCTTATACATTTCAAGTACTACCTCTAAAACAACTATAGAATTCTTGTCTTTTTGGGATTTGTCTTCCCTGTTATTTATTTCTTTAATAACATTTTGAATATGTTTCTCACCTTTTAGAATCAGGTCCGCATCAAAATCAAGCGCTTTCATTGTGAAAAAAGCTGCATAAAAAGCCAATGGGAAATGAACCTTATAATAAGCAATTTTGACAGACATGGTTACATATGCAACAGCGTGCGCTTTTGGAAACATATATTTAATCTTGTTACATGAATCAATGTACCATTGAGGTACATTATGTTGTTTCATTTCCTCAACGTCTTCATCTGTTACGCCTTTTCCTTTTCTGACTCTTTCCATAATATCAAAGGCTTTCTTCTTACCTAAGCCTTGGTATATCAGGAAAGTCATAATATCATCTCTTGTTGATATAACATGCTTTATGGTAGTTTGGTTACTTCTGATATAATCCTGCGCGTTTCCAACCCAGACACTCTCACCATGGGATAATCCGGATATCCTCACAAGGTCTGAAAAAGTCTTTGGATTAGTATCCATCAGCATCTGTCTGACAAAACCTGTCCCAAACTCAGGGATTCCCAGTGTTCCTGTTTCACATCCAATTTCATCACATGTTACACCTAAGGCCTTAGGAGATACAAATAGGGATAAAGTTGCTTCATCATCTAACGGGACATTTGAGCTTCTGAATCCCGTCATATCTTCGAGCATCTTGATAATGGTTGGTGTATCGTGTCCGAGAATATCCAGTTTAAGTATTCTTCCAGAGATCGAATGATAATCGAAATGTGTCGTTTTGACTCCGGATTTTCTATTATTTGCAGGATATTGAATGGGTGTGAAATCATATATCTCTTTATTTTTAGGAACAATCATCACACCTCCCGGATGCTGTCCAGTGGTTTTTTTGACACCTGTGCAATAATCTACCAAGCGGTTTGTCTCAGCATTTCTTAATTGGATACTCTTATCATCAAAATAATTTTTAACAAACCCGTAGGCAGTTTTGGAGGCTATAGTTCCAATTGTTCCAGCACGATAAACATACCCTTCTCCAAATAGTTCCTCAGTATATCTCATGGCTTCTATCTGCTCCTTGGCCGCAAAATTCAAGTCAATGTCGGGTTCCTTGTCGCCTTCAAATCCTAAAAAGACTTCGAAAGGTATGTCGTGTCCCTCCTTAATATATGATACTCCGCACATAGGACAAGATTTTGAAGGCATATCCACGCCGGAGCTATAGCTGCCATCTGTCACAAATTGACTATGCTTACATGCTGGGCATATGTAATGCGGTGGAAGCGGATTGACCTCGGTTATATTGCTCATTGTAGCTGCAAACGAGGATCCGACAGACCCTCTGGAGCCTACGATGTATCCATCTTCAACAGATTTTTCGACCAATTTCCTTGCAATGACATACATAACGGCATAACCGTGGCTGATAATCGAATGTAGCTCTCTTTCCAGTCTTTCCTGCACAAGCTCAGGCAAAGGATCCCCATACATTTTAACGGCATTCTGGATTGTGATGTCTCTTAAGTTGATATCCGATCCCTCAATAATAGGTGGATATACACCCTCTGGAATTGGTTGAATCTCTTCAATCCAATCAGCGACTAGATTAGGATTTTTGATGACAACCTCTTCTCTTACAGTCTTGTCCAGGTATTCGAATTCAGCGAGCATTTCATTTGTAGTCTTAAAATAGATTGATGGCTGGTCATCCGCATCATTATATCCCTGTCCGGTCATCAGTATTTCTCTGACTATACTGTCCTTCTTGTCAAGAAAATGAACATCTCCTGTGGCACAAACCAGTTTGTTGTTTCTGGTTCCCAGGTCTATGATTTTTTTATTGATTTCAATCAAATCTTTCTCATCTCTTAATCTACCACTCTTGACCAGATTCAAATTATTGGACAAGGGTTGAATCTCCAGAAAATCGTATTGTTGAACAATCTTATCCAACTCATAGTCTGGTGCTCCTGAAAGTATAGCTTTGAACAATTCCCCTGATTGACAGGCTGTTCCTAGGATAAGACCTTCTCTGTATTGGTTTAGGAGTGATCTTGGCAACAAAGGTTTTTTATAGAAATAATTCAGGTGTGATTCAGAAACCAACTTATATAGATTTTTCAATCCAATATAGTTTTTTACCAATATAATAACATGGTATGTTTTTGAATTCGCAATGCTTCTTTCTTCCCCTATGTTGGTGTTGATTTCAATTATATTTTCAAGATTCTTAGATTGCAACATCTCAATCAAGATGACAAGGAGCCTTGCTGCAGCCAATGCGTCATCTGTAGCACGGTGATGATTTTCTAGTGTTATATTTAAATCCTTACATAGATTACTCAGCTTGTAGCTTTTGCGTTTTTTTAGTAGATATCTAGACAGCTCCAGTGTATCAATAACACAGAACTGTCTTGGTGAATCTAGATTATTTCTGAGAAATGAATAGTCGAAGCTGGCATTATGAGCGCATAAAACCTCACAATCACCAATAAAACCAAGAAAATCTACCAGAGCTGACTTTATATCTGGTTCTTTCTTGACATCTTCATTGGTAATGCCGGTAATCTTTGTTATTTTATAGGGTATGTCTATTTTAGGATTGACCATTATATGAAATGTATCAACAACCTCAAGATTTTTAAGCTTAACTGCTCCGATTTCTATAATTCGGTCGCTTACAGGTGACAATCCCGTTGTTTCCAAGTCAAAAACGACTATCTCTTCGGTGAAATCATAATCAATAGGATTTTTGATGATATCAACGCCGTCCTCGCATAAATAACCTTCCATACCGTATAGAATTTTTATATTGTGCTTTTTAGCGGTTAACATAGCTTCCGGAAACCCTTGCAAAACACCATGATCTGTCAGTGCTATTGCTTTGTGTCCCCATTCCTTCGCTCTTTTTGCGATTTTGTCGAAATCACTGATACCGTCAAGTGCGCTCATTTTGCTATGAACATGTAGCTCAATTCTTTTTTCTTCACTTAGGTCTCTCATTATCCGTTTTTCATTGCAAGAGTTAATGCTTTGAGCTATAATCAGGTGTTCTCTGGAAAAGCTGTCATACATGCTTTTGCCCTTGACTAGAACAACATCGCCAACTATTGGGGTCTTTAACTTATTGATCTTTTCTTCTCCCCTTATAAAAGCTTTAACCGTTACAGAGTTGGTATAATCGGTAACATCCATCTGAATAAGATAGAGGTCCTTTTTTATTTCTTTTATTCTGGTATTAAGAATTTCTCCCTTGATGCAATATTCCAAACCATCGACATCATCTATGTCATTGATGTCGACAGGTATATCGCTGATTTTTTTTCCGAACAAGACTTCCTTGTTAATCCTTTTTTTCTTGCTATTTGTCTTTTTTTGTACCGGTGTGTTTGATTGTGTTGTCTCTCTGACTATTTTTTCCAATTCCTTTGTAAGATCCATATGACTTACCTGCTCTTTAAAATCTAAAGTCATTTGAATGTCATATTGGTAAAGGGATTTGAAAATCTGAGAAATCTTTTGACTGGTCTTGTTTAGTAGCATTTTCTCATAAAGAATCCTGTTCTTGACGGTTATTGAAACCTCACTGACATTTGTCAGACTGATACAATCTTTATCAATTTCCTTTACCAATGAATTGTGGTTATTTTTAAGCAGATACAATATATTGCTTACAAGCATTTCTTTTTCTATTGTATCGATCTCATCCATATAGGAAATCTGGATATCGTAATCAAATCCCAGCCTGCTTTTGTACCATTCACTGAGATTATCAATATCATTTATGGAATACAGAACATCACTATTGATTCCTATTAGTATATTGCGTTCCGTATGATTAAGACATATTTTAGAGATTTGAGATTTTTTTAGAGGTTTCTTAGATTCATCAAGCATAGTATCTCCACAAAATAGCTGCCTGTCAGCAGCTATATTTTTTCAATTTCTTCCATTAATACATCGATTATTTCATCCTCGCGAACTTTTCTAATTATCTGTCCTTTTTTAAACAAAACAGCTTCCCCTTTGCCACCAGCAATTCCAATATCCGCTTCTTTCGCCTCTCCGGGTCCATTCACAACACAACCCATAATGGCGACCGTTACGTCTTTTTTGCATGTGGTGAGTCTTTTTTCAACTTCTGTAGAAATGCCTATTAGATCTATTTTGGTCCTGCCGCAGGTTGGACAGGATATGATATTGGGACCATAGGGTCTGAGTTTCAAAAACTGCAGTATTTTTCTACCAACTATCACTTCCTTATCAGGTGTGTCTGTCAGAGAAACCCGTATCGTATCTCCTAAGCCATTCAATAGCAGACTCCCGATACCCATAGCGGATTTTATGACTCCATTTGAATAGGAACCAGCTTCTGTAACACCCAGATGTAAAGGGTAATCTGTTCTCTGTGACATGAGTGAATAGGAATCATAAGTCAGTCGTACATCAGATGATTTGATAGAAATAACCAAATTGTCATAACCAGTATCCTCAATGATATTGACTTGCTCTAGGGCACTCTCTACCAGAGAATGTTTGTTCAATCCATTAAATTTATCCAAAAACGCTTGGTTCACGGATCCTGAGTTCACACCTACCCTTATAGGAATATTCCTTTCTTTGCAGGCACGCACAACCTCAATGACTTTTGACCTGTTACCTATGTTTCCCGGATTGATTCTGATACCGTCGGCTCCCATTTTGACTGATTCTACAGCTAGCCTATAATCAAAATGGATATCCGCCACCAATGGTATATTTATTTGCTTTTTAATTTTTAGAATTGCTCGAGCACTTGCCATGTCCGGTACCGCACAACGTATGATATCGCATCCCACCGATTCCAGCAATTTGATTTGTTCGATTGTTGAAGCAGCATCAGCTGTTGATGTATTGGTCATGGACTGAACGGTTATGACACTATCGGCACCTACTGGAACATCTCCGTAATATACTTTTTTTTTCATTTGAAACCTCAGTTCAATATTTTAATAATGTCCTTATACAAAACAAAGAACATCAATGCCATCAGAAACACAAATCCGATGAAATGAATATAGCCTTCCTTTTCTGGAGATATTCTTTTGCCTCTGATACCCTCGATGGCAATGAACACCAACCTGCTACCATCCAGTGCGGGTACAGGCATCAGGTTTATAAATCCAAGGTTGATATTAATGAAGGCCATAAGATTCAGCAATGGGTACAATCCAAGCCTAGCAGCTTCGCCCACCATTGAAATGATTCCGATTGGTCCTGCAACAGCTTCTGATCCAACTTGTCCGGTAATCATCATGCCAATAAGCTGAAACATCAACGTGATATAAAACACAACGCGATGAATCGAACCGGTAATTGCTGTCAGAATGCTTTTATTCATCTCTGTATAAAAACCTATTGTAATCTGATTTTCCGGTATAACCGCTACTGTCTGTGTCTGATTATCCCTTTCAATTTCCAACAATAGGTTCGCTCCACCCGAGTTTGCAATGTTGCTCCTGACTTCTTCCCAAGTAAGTGTTTCAACTCCATTGATGGACAAAATCTTATCACCCGGTTTCAACCCGGCCTTTTCAGCTGGATAATTGGCATTGACAACCGCAAGTTCTGTCGTATACTCTCCGTCTGTTTCTACAGGAGAGATACCAATAATGTAGCGATAATTCTGCTTTATTTCAATTGTCTTTTCCACTTTATCCCTAATAACAGTCAAAGTGTATTGATCTTCATGCTTTATTATTTCGTTGGTCAGATCTTCCCAGTATCTAACACGAGTATTTTCAATCTCTGTAATTTTATCGCCAGGTCTCAAACCAGCTGCGTATTCTGTTGCGTTTTCGTCTATATAATCCACTGTTGTCCCGGCAATGCCATAGGCAAGCACAATCACAAAAAAAATAACCAGAGCCAATGCAAAATTCATAACTGGTCCCATCAAAATCACTCTGAATCTCTGCCATGGCGATTTGGAGCTGAAGCTTCTCTCCGAAATGGCTTCCTCGTCCTCACCTTCCATTTTTATATAACCACCGATAGGTAGCGCTTTTATATAATAAATGGTTTCTTTACCCTTTTTTTGAAACAGAACAGGGCCCATCCCGATTGAGAATTCACTGACATTGATACCGGCTTGTCTTGCCGCCCAAAAATGGCCAAGTTCATGAATCAATATGGCCATTGAAAAAATCAGAATTGAAGCTATAGCTGTTAACATATCTTCCTCCTAGAATAGCAATATCATTACCAGGTAATAAGTAATGGGGGTCATCAACAGGACGCTGTCAAATCTGTCAAGGATGCCACCATGTCCGGGTAGAACATTACTATAATCCTTTATGCTGAATTCCCGCTTAATTTTTGATGCCAATAAATCTCCAAAAATTGAAGCGATACTGCCAATCAAAGCGATGATTATAATCAAATAAGTCGGTTCTTTCAATAAAAATGCATTGACAGTCAGGGAGACAATTATAGCTCCAAAAATCCCTCCAACCGCACCTTCTATACTTTTTTTGGGGCTTAATCTTGGACACAGCTTGTGTTTGCCAAAATTGCTGCCGATCAAATACGCAAAAGAATCTGCACTGAAAGTAATGGCATATACAAGCCAAAAATGTTGATAGGCTGAAAAAACAACAAAATGATAAAAAAGTAATACAATGTAAGCAAAACCGAAAAAAGTAACCGATAAGTCTCTGAAATCAGTACCTTCATGAACAACAAAAATAATGCCTGCCATAACAGTGTGTGCTGTAATAAGCATATATAAGTTAAAATCAATGCTGAATATGAGAAGAGAAAATATGATGATAGCAGTAATATAGTTGAGTTTGAAGATGATATTGGTCTTCTTGTTCACTGCCTGATCCATCTCAAAAAGAGCAATTAATGTAATTCCTAAAACTGTAAAACTAAAAAGAGCGCCACCTAAATAGGTCGCTAAGCCGATATAGAATCCTCCGATAAGACCTGTTAAAACCCTTTTTTTCATTGATTACTCCTTGCCAAATCTTCTGCTTCTGTTCTGATATTCCGCTATCGCCTTATGCAATTCTTCTGCCTTGAAGTCAGGCCAAAGCACTTCTGTGAAATAGAATTCCGTATACGCCATTTGATATAACATAAAATTGCTTAGTCTTTGTTCACCACTAGTTCTGATTAGAAGATCCGGATCACTTTGACCCTTGGAATACAAACAATCGCTAATGAGTTGTTCACTAATCTCATCTATATTGATTGTGTTTTCCATGACTGCCATTGCAATTAGTCGTGTAGCATGAACAATCTCATTTCTTCCACCATAGCTTAATGCTATGTTAAGATTTAGATTTTTGTTGTTTTTGGTTATTTCAATTGATTTTCTGATACCTGCTTTTGATTTTTCGGGGAAGTCATCGAGGTTCCCGAAAACATTTATTCGGACACCTGCTGTATTCAATGGTTCTATCATGGTTTCCGAAAATTCCAGCAAAAGATTCATCAGGTAAGTGATTTCGTCATTTTCGCGACCCCAATTTTCAGTTGAAAAAGCATACACAGTCAAATATTCAACGCCTAGTCTTACGCATTCTTCAACTGTTTCTCTAAATCTTAGCATGCCTTCTCTATGGCCCGCATTCTTAAACTTCTTGTTTTTCTTCGCCCACCTTCGGTTGCCATCCATTATAATTGCAATGTGTTTTGGAATATTTTTCCTATCGAGCTCTATTGTCAATCAATCCACCTCATTAACAGGGTTCTTGGTTTCAGATGGTGTTTTAAACGCCATCTGAACCTTAGAGACCGTTATCCAGGGACTCTACAGTGCTTATCTCCCACTATATAAGTGGGAGTCTTAGCACTGTTAGTCATCGGGTTAAACAAAATCCCCTTGCGGGGATTAAAAATAAGCAACTGTCAGGTTATGTCTATCTTTAATCTTCAAGTGTCTTACCACTATCGGTTTTTCTAATACGGGTAGGAAATTCTTATTGGTTCCTTTGATGTATGCTATTTCTATTATATCGCTATCACTATCAATTGCTTCTATTACTTCTATTGCTTTTCGAAGCTCAGAGCCTATCAATTCTTTCATTATTCAAACCTCTAAAATCTCTTTCTCTTTATCATTGTAGATTTCATCAGTCATCTTGATGTATTTGTCAGTCAATTGCTGCACTTCCATCTCGGCATCCTTTAAACCATCTTTTGTCAATTCACCATCTTTTTCCATCTTTTTTAGCGTATCGTTGGTGTCTCTTCTTAGGTTTCTCAAGGCTACCTTGGCATTTTCGGTTTCCTTTTTGATGACCTTCAACAAATCCCTTCTTCTCTCTTCCGTCAGTTCCGGTATAATCAATCTAATCACTTTTCCGTCATTGCTAGGGTTGATACCTAAATCAGAGGAACTGATTGTTCTGGATATTTCCTTTAAAGCATTGATGTCCCATGGTTGAATCAATAGGCATCTTGGTTCGGGTACTGAAATATTAGACAGTTGGTTAATAGGAGTTGGTGTCCCGTAATAATCCACTCTCAATTTGTCAAGTAGTTTTGGATTTGCTCTACCAGCTCTTATGGTAGATAAATCACTGACAAAAAATTCAATGGATTTCTTCATTTTTTTCTCTAATTCCTTATGGATTTCCAATAGCATATTAATCCTCCTCATTCATTGTTGATCATGGTGCCTATCATTTCACCGTTGACAATTTTTATTATATTCTCAGGGTTTTCGAGTCCAAATACGATGATAGGAATGCTGTTATCCATGCAAAGGGATGTGGCTGTTGAATCCATGACTTTCAATCCCCTGTTCAGTATCTCTATATAGTTGAGTTCCGTGAACATTGTAGCATCAGGATTGATTTTAGGATCGGCATCATAAACACCGTCTACCCCTTTCTTTGCCAGGAGTATCACATCAGCATCAATCTCCGCGGCTCTCAGTGCGGCGGTTGTGTCGGTTGAAAAGAAAGGATTCCCAGAACCACCTGCAAAAATAACAACTCTACCCTTTTCAAGGTGTCTGATGGCTCTTCTTCTAATGTAGGGTTCTGCGACCTGTCTCATCTCTATAGCAGTCTGAACTCTGGTCGGAACGTCTATTTTCTCCAGAGCGTCCTGCAAAGCCATTCCGTTGATAATGGTACCAAGCATTCCCATATAATCTGAAGTGGCGCGATCTGTTGTCTTAGCGCTGGCACCTCGCCAGATATTACCACCTCCGACAACCACAGCAACTTGAATGTCCATCTCATTGACTGTCTTGATGACTCTGGCAATATGAGATATTGTCATTTCATCTATACCATTGCCTTTTTCACCACCTAAGGCTTCACCACTTATCTTCAAGACAATTCTCTTATACTTATGCTCCATAAAACCTCCATACCCAGTATAATTATAATGGAGAACAAATTGTCCTCCATCTAATAATATTACATATTTATTTGTTTAGCAACTTCTTCTGCAAAGTTTTCAACTTTCTTTTCAATTCCTTCACCGACTTCATATCTCGTAAATCTTCTTATAATAAGATTCTCGCCAATCTTGGAGATTTTTTCATTCAGAAGATCCTGGATTGTTATATCGGGATTTTTGATAAAAGATTGACAAACCAAGCAATTTTCATCATAATATTTCTTAATTCGTCCCTCAACCATCTTATCGACAATCTTTTCAGGCTTGCCTTCGTTAAGTGCCTGCGCCTTAAGGATTTCTTTTTCTTTTTCTAATACTTCCGCAGGGACATCTTCCGGTCTTATGTATTTAGGATTTTGGGCAGCTACTTGCATCGCCAGATCTTTCACAAAAGCCTGAAATTCTTCATTCTTTGCTACAAAATCAGTTTCACTGTTGACTTCAATCAGAACACCAATTCTGCCACCATGAATATAAGCTGATACCAATCCTTCAGCTGCCACTCTATCGGATTTCTTTGCTGCTTTAGATAATCCTTTTTTTCTGAGATAATCTATTGCCGCTTCTAAATTGCCATCATTTTCCACTAATGCATTTTTACAATCCAGCATTCCTGCTGCTGTAATCTCTCTTAATTCTTTAACCATTGCTGATGTAATATTAGCCATTACGACCTCCTATTAATAAAAGGTAAGTCAGTCAAGGGATTACATCCCTTTCCCCTTACCTTAATTTTAACGCTTATTTTATACTTCTTCTGAAAATTCTTCTTCAGGTACTTCCTCACCCAATTCCACCACAGAGACGCTGTCTACCATCTGCATGCCTTGTCGAGCTTCAATGACTGCGTCTGCCATAGTTGCAGTTAAAAGCTTAACAGCTCTTATGGCATCATCATTTCCCGGTATAACAATATCTATTTCGTCAGGATCACAATTTGTATCAACTATAGCTATGATCGGGATACCCATAATCTTAGCCTCGCTGATTGCGATTCTTTCTTTCTTGGGGTCTACGATGAACATCGCACCTGGTAATTTATTCATGTTCTTGATTCCACCCAGGAATTTTTCAAGTCTTTCAGCTTCATGTCTGAGCTTAATAACTTCTTTCTTAGGCAACATGTCAAATTTCCCGTCTTCTTCCATTTTTTCAAGTTCATGCAGTCTGTCTATTCTGCTTCTGATGGTTTTGTAGTTTGTCAACATACCACCCAGCCATCTTTGGCTGACAAAATGCATTTCGCATCTTTCTGCCTCTTTCTTTATTGATTCCTGCGCCTGCTTTTTGGTTCCGACAAATATGATCTCATCACCGTTTGCCACCACATCCTTGACAAATGCATATGCCTTGTCAATCAATACAGTCGTCTTCTGCAAGTCTATGATGTAAATACCGTTTCTTTCGGTGAAAATGTACTCCGCCATTTTGGGATTCCATCTTCTAGTCTGGTGTCCGAAATGCACACCTGCTTCCAGCAGTTTTTTCATACTTAATACTGACATTGTGTTCCTCCTTTTAATCCTCCAATTGAATCATCTTCTCATAGGACCTCTTGCGAGGCAAGTCTACAAAAATTATCAACTGTGTGTAATTCCTGTAGTAGTATATCATAGGTTTTATGGCTTGTAAATATTATTTTTTGCAGTCTTTATTCATACAAATGGTTTCTCCGTCATCAGATGAATTGTCTTTTACTTTCAATTCCCCGCATATTTCACATTTTTCCGTGACAGGTTCTTTCCAGGAGGTGTAGTCGCATTTGGGATAGTTATTGCAACCATAAAATTTTCTACCTTTTTTGGTTCGCTTTTCTATGACATCCCCATTGCATTTTGGACACTTCACACCCAGTTTTTTTACAATCTGTTTGGTGTTTTTACATTCAGGATAATTGGGACATGCTAGAAAATCGCCGTATCTTCCTTTTTTTACAACCATGTTGACACCACATTTTTCGCAAATCTCATCACTTACTATTGGTTTTTCAGGTTGATCGCTGAATGTCATTGTGTTTTTACATTCAGGGTAATTCGGACAGGCAAGAAATTTACCAAATCTTCCTTTCTTTACAATCATGTTGGAGCCACATTTGTCACAAATCACGTCGGTTGTTTCATCTTCCAATTCTACTTTTTCAATCTTTTTGTCCGCTTCATTCATAGCAATTTCAAAATCTTTATAAAACTCTCTAATAATTTCTTTCCATTGGTAATCGCCTGTCTCAATGTTGTCGAGCTTATCTTCCAATGCAGCTGTAAATTTTTCATTGATAAAATCACCAAAATGCTCCACAAGCAACTCAGTTACAATAACTCCTATATCTGTAATGTAGAATTGGTTCTCTTTCTTTTCCACATAACCTCGATTTAGAATGGTTGATACAGTCGGAGAATAGGTGCTTGGTCTTCCTATACCCAATTCTTCCATCATTTTTACCAGAGAAGCCTCATTATATCGAGCAGGTGGATTGGTGAAGTTCTGTTTTTCAAGCAGTTTTTTCAAGTTTATATTATCTCCTTCAGTCATATCAGGAAACTCTATCAGCTTTTCCTTGACAGGAGTCACTTTCATAAATCCGTCAAATAGTAATCTCTTTCCGGTATATCTGAATGCATAATCAGCCACTACTATTGTAATTCCAATGTTTTCAAATTCAGCAGAGGACATTAATGAGGAGATGAACCTGTTCCATATCATCCTATACAGTTTATACTGATCATTGGATAGAGAATCCTTAATAGAATCCGGTGTTTTAAGTGCATATGTAGGTCGTATAGCCTCATGGGCATCCTGAGTGTCGCTTTTTTTCTTCTTTTTAAAGACCCTGTCGAGCTTGAGGTATTTCTCCCCAAATTTTTCCTTGATAAATCCTGCTGCCTCAGTCTTTGATTCCTCTGAAACCCTGGTTGAGTCTGTTCGTATATAGGTAACTAAACCAGTTGTGCCTTCGCCTTTTATTTCAATGCCTTCATAAAGCTGCTGGGCTATCATCATGGTCTTTTTAGTCGTGAAGTTAAGGCTTCTGCTGGCATCTTGCTGCAAAGAACTTGTGGTGTAAGGTGGCAACGGTGCTTTCATAAATTTCTTATTCGTGATTTTATTGATTATACCACTATTGTGCTTTTTTAAAATGTCAAGGATAGCCGTCATTTCGTCGATGTTTTTAATCTTTATTCTTTTGACCTTATCGTCTGAGATTTCACCTATCAATCTGGCAGTGATAACTTCCTCTTTTCCAAAGTCACCATCTATTGTCCAATATTCCTCCGGTATAAAAGCCTCGATTTCCTTTTCCCTATCATAGATTAATTTGACCGCTACTGATTGAACTCGACCAGCACTCAATCCCCTGTCTACTTTTCTCCAGAGAAGTGGGCTTATCTGGTATCCTACAATCCTATCCAGAACACGTCTTGCCTGTTGAGAGTCCACCAAATCCATGTTTATTTTTCGAGGAGTCTTTTTAGCATTTGTAACAGCATTTTTGGTTATTTCATGAAATTCAATTCTGATATTGTCTTCTTGATTCAATTTCAGTATAGTAGCTAGATGCCATGAAATGGCCTCACCCTCTCTGTCGGGGTCAGTTGCAAGGAAAACCTTATCGGCCTTAGCCGCTTCTTTTTTCAATTCCTTGATGATATCCCCCTTTCCAAACATCTGGCACCACCTCTTTCCACCATAAACATCCCTGCCCACAGCTTGGGTTGGAATGCCGCAAATTTATTGATCAAATGGCTTGACCAGGGTGAAATCCCTGAAAAAGATTGCATTTTAGACACCGAAATTATCATTCGTGAATCCTGTGGTTCGCGAAAACAACCAAAAAATAAATAATCCTACTAAGAAGGAGGTGATTGGAAGAATTTGTGTTCGTCAAGCAGGAAATTTAATAAATCGAGGAGAAAAAAATGAAAAAACGATTTTGGTTACTTGTTTCGCTTGTCACCGTTTTCGCGATGGTGATGGCAGCCTGCCAACCTGCAGCTGCTGAAGAGCCTGCCGTTGCCGAAGAGGTTGCACCTGAAGAAGCGCCGGCAGAAGAAGAAGCAGTAGTAGAAGATGATCCCTGCATGGGTGCACAACCCGGTGACGAGATCACCCTGCTCTATCAGTGGTCTGGTGACGAGGAAGAAAAACTGAACACGATCCTTGCTCCTTTTGTGGAACAATGTGGTGTGGTTCTGAAACCTGAATCCACCCGTGATCAGGCTCTGCTGGATACCAAAGTGCAGGCAGGCACTCCACCAGACGTAGCTTTCTGGAATGTAGCGCAGCTGGAACAGTACAAAGACGTCCTGATTCCCATGGATACCCTGGGCGCGCATGGTGAGAACTATGCTGACTTCTT
>LDZT01000051.1_pt1 | contig 34893 bp, 47 predicted proteins | sample 615521 | NCBI WGS metagenome assembly LDZT01 (sample SAMN03408292, study PRJNA278302) | terrestrial metagenome | isolation source: oil reservoir sample SB1 | place: USA: Alaska, North Slope, Schrader Bluff formation | collected 2011-09 | reverse complement strand
CGGCCGCAGCCCGCAAGGAGATGATGGTCACGGGAGAACGGCCCTCTTTAAACGCCTCAACTGACCGGTCCTTTTCTCTGGAGTTTTCTTTTCCCGTAATCCGCACCGGGTTAAATTCCTTCAGTTCCTCGGTATAAATGTCAAATACCGCATGGTGATAGGCAAACAGCAGCACCTTTTCGCCCGCTTCCAGCAGCATCTTCACAAAAGCCGCGACATATCCGGCTTTCGCAATGCCGGTGGCTTGCCGGGCGCTATTGACTATCTCTCTGGTTGTCCGGCCCCTTTCGAAGGCATCCTTAATGGTATCTAAGGTGCCGGCCTTTTCCACGGCCTCCTGAATCAGGTTCCCATATATCCCTCTATCACAGTCAATGGCCTGAACTACACGCCGCTTTGGTGGCAATTCCTTGAGCACCTGTTCTTTGGTGCGGCGCAGCATCAGGCCCTCGCGTTTCAGGTAGTCGCCCAGCAGGTCGGGCTTCACTACAGTATCGGACCCGTATCCATAGCACCACTCGCGGGTAAAGGCGTCCCAATCGCCGAGGCAGTGATATTCCAGGACATTCATCACGTTCCATATCTCGCCGCCGCGGTTATAGATCGGGGTGCCCGATAAACCTATTACGTCCGGCGCGCTTTCTGCCACAAGGGAAGCGGCACTGTATTTTTCTGTGCCCCGGTGGCGCAGTTCCTGAATCTCATCAAAGATAGCCGCTTTAAAGCCAAAGCTGGGGAGATACCGTTTCCAGCCGCGCAGAAGCAGATAGTGGATAATGTAGATGCTGGCCGGCGGCAGATCGTATGGCTTAAGGCCACGGATAACATGCACGCGGTCGTTGATGTGGTACTCGTTTTCAAAGAGCACAGGGGGCTGCCCGGGCGGGGAAGGGGGGACCAGAAAGCGCTTGATTTCCTTTGTCCAGTTGATAACCAGGTGTGGCGGCACTATAATCAGCGCCGGATAGTCACCCGTGGCTGCCAAAAACGCCAGCGCTTGGACAGTCTTTCCCAACCCCATCTCATCTGCCAGCAGGCAGCGCCGGTTGTGTAATAGAAACGCCAGGCCTTCTTGCTGGAAAGTCCGTAGTTCACCGGTGAAGGTGGGGGGAGGGAGGACCTTTTGCGGCCGGAGGTTGATCTCCTCCCGCTTCAGTACGTGCTCCGTGGCTTCCTCCAGGGCTGTCCGCCATCTTTCCGGATCCACTATCTCAAGGGGGTACCGCATCATCAGCCAGTTCAAATCACCGTTGATCCGCCGATTGCCGTAAAACCTGGCTTGCCCCGGTTTCCGTCCATCGCTGCCCGGGAATAACCTCTTGGCAATTTGGATAACGCAAGGTTCGCCTTCGATAATCCAGGAATTATCATGCTCGTCGTACCGCAATGTCCCGTAATACCTGTTTGCCGGCCCAGTTGGGGCAAGATATGCCGGCACCTGCATGGATTCAATCAAAGCGCAACACCCCATAGCTTATTGAGTCCAAACGATATGCACGGCTTCCCGTTCATTTCGCGCGAAATGTTCACGTTGCGTTCTACCACCAAAATGACAGCTTTAATTTCACGGGAGGAAGTATAGCGCTGGAGTTGCTGCATAACCTTGGCCCTGGCCGGTTTGCCTTTCTTAACCTCGATTCCCACTCCGCCGGCAACAAGGAAGTCTATTCTGTTCCTCGGTCCTAAATAGTGTTCCTTTTGGTAACAGATGCCCGCAGAAGTAAGCCGCTCAGCGACTACCGCTTGCAGATCGAATTCTTCCAGGGTTACTTCCACACGAATTTCAGAGAGGGCCCGCAGCACTTCGTCGAGGGTATGCCCGGCACTCTCTAAAATAACCGCTTGTTCCATAACTCTCACCTTCTTTGCTGCATTGCTTGTCTGTACTTTTCAAGCACCTCATCCATTTTCGCGTGCAGGTGTTCCGGCGCCCCGTCCCGGCACCGTTCGCAGGCAGCCAGGTCCCACCGGTCACTCGGGTATTGATTGGAAGACGGTTCTGGTCCTCCAAGAGCGTATTCAACCATCGCGTTTGAGCTAACGCCTACATCGCGTTCTTCACTGAACGTGCAGCTGCCGGCCTTCTTGACCCTTTCGCGCAGCCAATCGCGTTCTGTCTCAACCTGGCGAAAGTGCGCCAATAGTTCCATGCCAGCCTGATTGTCGATTGCAGCATCCAGTTCCTCCGGGTAGCCAAATTTAGACCAGGGGGCGATCTCGCCGTTTAGGTTCCATCCGGCCACCCCGTCGCTCTCCCGGATAATTGCCAACACACCTTCTATTGCCGTCCTCATGGCCGCGGTCGAGGCTTCTAATTCGGCCCGTTCTTTTAGTTTCCCCTGTGCCTTTGCCTTTTCTCTTCTTTGCTCTTCCAGTTCCCGGCTTACCCAGCTGCTTATATGTTCAAAGAAAAATGCTTCGCCACATTCGGGGCAGCAGGGAAGATACTTTTTGCTCCTGTATTGACTTTCAAGGTTCTTAAAAACTATCAGGTGTGGTTTGTAGTTGGCTATCTGGCGCCGCTGTTCCAATAAATTCTCTGTCTCTCTCTTGAGACGTTCGCAACTTATTGCTACGTCATAAATTGCTTCAAAGGGATCGACCAAAGCGCCGCACTCGCCGCAATAAACCGAGCGATTATCCGGATCTACGGTAAATTTCCTGTTTTGGCATTTGCACCGCTTGCCGATATTTCGATTTATGCGCAGCATCTCGATATCAACTATTTTGCCAGGAAGTCCGTCTTTCTCGGACATTGCAACACCCCTTTCTAACGATCTGAATCCTGTCACAGTATAGCCAGATCACGCTATGCCCTGCTTATTCAGCCAGGTCCATTAAATCCCTGATGTAAAACTCAATGCTGCTGATATAAAAAGTGTCCTGATTCCGGTTCATTGAACGCACTTCAAAGCGAGTTATTACAGCCGATGGAAACCTGGCCCGGATAATCTCGATCAGCTTTGTCTTATTAGAATCGCAATCCCTCATCTCATATCTCCGGCCTTCTTCTTGCAAAAGCTCAAAGCCGCGTTCTTGCAGGGACTCGATCCGCTGGCGGTGGGCCTCACGGCTGGAAACCGGGTTTTCATCGTCAAGCAGCGAGCCGTCCCCATCAAGAGAGAAGGTTAATTCAAGTTTCAACACACCCCATTTGCTAAGAGAAAAATCTTTGATATAGGTGCCAAAACCTTGATCTTGCCAGAACTTTTCAATAAGCTCACCGAGGTATTTAACCTGTTCCTTAAAACCATTTATGGGTTTGCTGCTGCCGAGTTGTTGCTCCAGTTCCCGGATGCGCAGGTTTGCGGTTCTAATAGCAACATGTCGCTCTTCCAACTCTTTCTTCAGAGTTCCGTTATAACCAAGCCTGTCGCCTATCTTGGCAATATAGTATTCTGATAGGCCTAATACGCTATCAACCAGACTTCTTTCCGCCTGATCCTCTTTAAGTTGGTTGTAAAGAAAACTAAAGCCCGAGTATACTTCACTTATCGCTTTCAGTGCATACTCCTTTGCATCAGCATCAAGCACGATCTTGGTTTCATTAACCATTCCTGAACACCCCCTTGTTACGTAGTTTCCATACTCTTCTTTAAACAGAAGAATTGGTGTAAATGTCATAATGCCAACCACTTAAAACGCCTATACCAACAGCCAGTTCCCTCCAATCATAAGCGTAACCCACAAACTCAGTGCTTTCCCATCTATGGCAATTCCACATCGCCATTAAATCAATGCAATCTTCCCGACAATCCTTTCTTCTGTTAAGAAGTAGGCATATAACGGCTTTTAGGGCATAAAACCAACGTTGGAAGCTGGTAAGTGAATGATCCCCATGGGTTTTCCCCCGCTGCTTAATCACTTCTTTTATTGCTGTAAACCTCTCCAATATTTCCTGCCCCTTTAAACTCTCTTCTGATATCCATCAGCAGCACGCCGAGCATGTTTTTCCCGTTTCCCTTCTTTCCGATGCCCCAGAAGGCATCCGTGTTTGAAGCTTCGATTAATTGAGCATCGCTGGTTTACAAAAGCTTTAGACGTAGACTCTCATGCTGGGTGAATTTGGCCAGGAGTACCGCCCGCATCCGTTCAATTTTTATTGAGTTCCACTCCGGACGGATATCAAATACAAACAGGGCATGAGCCGCCGCAGCGCAAAGGTGAGGCTTTGGCGCCGAAACAAGCCATTCGGCCACTTCAGGACTTTTAGGCTTTCCGTATTGATACGCATCTTCAGATGACCTAAATTTCCGCCCCTCAAACACTATTTCAGCAGGATAAAGATTGCTTAAAAATCCGTATTTGCCTGTATCTCTGTAAAACCTTATTTCGTCCACACCAAACCCTCCTTAGGCATCGTCTCTCCGCATACCGGCCCTTAGGGCACATTCTGTGCAGAGAGCATCAGTGCCAGCGGCTTTTACCATTCTCGTCAAGTCACTCTCCCAGCATTCCGCTCCGCAGGCCGGGCAGTTAACCAGCTTCCAGTCCTCGTGCTTTCCGTCTGCATTTGGCTCCGGAATATTCCTTTTTAAGGGCATGCAAGCATACCCGCGATCGCCTGGCTTCCAAGGCCAGATTTTGACTTTCATGCTCCCGCACCCTGGGTTGGCTGTGTCCACAAAAATCACCTCTCTTCAGTTATGAATGGCTTTACAGCCGATTTGAACGCAGCAACGGCCAAACCATTATGTTTCGCGTTGCCGGCATCGTTAACTGTCGCAATCCGGGCCCTCTTTAGCGTTGCCCGCAGGCGCAGTTCGGCCGCTTCCAGATCAAGAATGGCAGCATCGACTTCTTCGGCGCCCGACGCCATATTAAAACGGTTTTCGGCTACTGCCAAGCCGTTGATCGCCGCAGCCAGGTCTTGATTTATGAACTTTTGGCCTATCCGTCCACCGTCATACATGCTCTTCCCTCGCTTTCCACTTAACTAAAATGATTGGGGTAAAGCCTTCCGAATTTAATGGCTTCCGTTTTGTGCTTTTGAGGTGGCACTTCTCCCGCCGAGGCCGTGTCATCTTCCACTACAAGAATTCGCCTTATTCCTATGACGCGCTTAGTCCCGGCCACCCCCGGTATGCGAAAGCGGGAGCCAATCCTCAAATCTGTCCTATTGAAGAAACCTGCCACCAACGTTCTATCTTGCATAACAACATCAGGAAAAGCCGCATCAAAAAGCAGGTCCGACTCAATTATAAGATCTTCGCCTCGTTTTCTTGCAGCCAGCAATGCCGCCATGAAGAATCCAGCCATTGCCCCGAAAACTGCCGCCATGATTATCCATGCGTAACTCACCGACTTTCCCTCCTTATTTGGCTTTTGCCTGTTCCATGTGGCAAATCTCATAGGTATGCTCAGCAAACAATTCCATACAGTTGAAGCCGGCACGGTCCACCGCCATCTTGAGGTATTTAGGGTTCAGATCTACGTATATGCTGCTGCGACCCAGCCTTTTGGCTACCAGGGTTGTCGTTCCTGCGCCACCAAAAGGATCTAGAATCACCCCCCCCCCGGCTCTGATCCGTCATTTACCGGGCATTTGCACGCCGGGCGGAATTCGTCAGTCCCTTGAGAGGTGGGCGCCCACCCAGTGCTGTCAGTTTTGGTCGGGGCGCTGTTTGGTACATGCGCCGCTTCTCGCCGATTTATGTGACCTGTACGCTCTCGTATTCGTTCCCATGGTGCGCCGCATTTTGGACATACCTTTGCGCTTGTGCCGGCCAGGATACATGGTTCAATTAATTTCGGTGGGAAGGTTGCAAAATGGGCATCTGGAAATGGTTGCGTGGCTACGGTCCAAACTGTTCTCTTGTTGCGACCTCGAGGGTGACACATTTGTTCTGGAACCATACTGTGTTTTGCTCCGGAAGGATACCCTCTCACTCTTTCGCCATCCCATGTAGAACCAGGCTTCCATCGCTCCAAACTCTCGTCTTTATGCGGCTCCCGTATCGCGTCCGCATCATAGTAATAATGCTCGCTTTTAGATAGCAAAAAGATATACTCGTGAGCTTTAGTTGGCCTGTCAGCAACGCTTTCAGGCATGGAGTTGGGTTTATGCCATATAATGTCACTCCTGAGATACCAACCATCAGCCTGGAGGGCAAAGGCAACGCGCCAGGGGATACCTACTAAGTCTTTTGGCTTAAGTCCTGAATTGGTTCGCAAGTTGCGGCACGTTTGGTATCCTCCGATAACACTTGAGCGGTTTTTTTGACCGCTTTTACCGCCCCATTTAGTGTCTTGCGAGTAAGTATCACCCAGATTCAACCACAGCGTTCCATCGGTTCGCAAAACTCGTTTCACTTCACGGAATACATCCACCATCAGCTCTATATATTCCTCAGGCGTTGCCTCCAAACCATATTGACCGCTAATACCGTAGTCGCGAAGACCCCAATAGGGCGGGGAAGTGATACAACAATGAACGCTTTCCCCGGGGAGATTCCGCAGCACTTGAAGGACATCGCCGCAGTAGAATTTATGGTGGGTCTTGGTCATGAACTCCATCCACTATTCACCGTCCCGAGGTGACCGTCTACGCAATTCGCGGGAAGCCGCTTCATCAGGGTATAAACCTTCATAGCGGTAGTCATCCAATCTGTCATAGTCAACCATGTCGGGATCCCCGCCGTGCCGCCATACCTCATAAACAACATCGCCGTAGTAGTCACTCCGCTCTTTGTCTCGTGCTCTGCTCATTTCCTCACCCCCGATAATACGGATTTGGTATCATCCGATGGCAATAAATGCATTCCACTGTCTTCTCATGTGGCTGCATGTTCGCACTATACATCTTGCCCCCACAATAGGGGCATGTCCAACTAACCACGCTGCACCTCCGGGAATTGCTCCCATATTTTACCGTCCAGCACCCGGCCAGCTTGCTTTTTACCGATGCGTACAGCCTGACCATCGAGGAAGTCAAACGCCCTTATACCGTCTACTTGCTCGACAGGCAGTGGCGTTGCACCTTGTGTTACGTGTAACCATTCGCCCCACTGTTTAAAGAAAAACGGTATTCCTGCGCTTACCGCCTGTTCCCGTAAACTCCTCACCCAATCTGGGTGACAAGGCCTTGCGCCGTGGCCACTCTCCCCGCCAGCAATAATCCAGTGGATGGGGTGTCTTTCATAGTCATCGGAGTAACCACAACAGGTATCCACATCTCCAAGTTCATATAAACTGCTTGCTCCACAGTTGGGGCATAAAGTTTCGCCATCGCTTTCCGGATCGTCTTCTTCTTCCCATTCGTACCCGCGCCAGCCACAGTAGCACATTCGAGGCCCTATCCATTTCCCTAGATCCAAAGGCCCCAGCAGCGGCTCGCAACTGACAAACCGCACCACGGCGGGGATTTCCAGCAGGGAGGGGATACGCTCGTCAGCCACTTGCTGGTTCTCCACAGAGGTTCCGACCCAAACATTGCGAAGTGGCCACGGACCGATCTGTTCTGGCTCTGGTAAGCCGAGTTCCCTTACCGCTTGCGATTGAAACCATCCGACATGGAATTGAAAATCCTCGTCAGCAAGCAGTAGGGCAACCCGTTCAGGACGTTTAGTGAGAATACAATAAGTGTGTTGCCTGGCCAAATCCATAATGGCAAACACCTTGGCAATAAACTTTTCATCGACATCTTTATGGAAAAGATCGCCCATCGAGTTAACAAACACCCTCCTGTGCTTCTTCCAGCGAAGCGGCTCTTCCAGTCTTTCCGGATGTAATGTTACCTGGAATGGATTATCGGCTGGATAGCCGCACCTGCCGGCCAGGCGCCGGGCAAACCTCTCGGCATAGCAATTCCGGCACCCCTCGCTGACTTTGCTGCAGCCGGAGGTTGGGTTCCAAACCATATCGGTCCACTCTATCTTGGTTCCAGCCATATTTCTCGCCTCCATAAACCATGTTTTTCAGGTTTAGACTCCTGCTCGGCTAAACACTTTTTCAGGACTTGTGCCGTCTTTCCATGGCTTCAAGTGGTATACTTCACCCTCTGGCAGGATGGGTTGACCCTGCCTATTGAAAAACAGCCTCAGGTGCACTACGCCTTTGATATTTATGGCCGGCTCTCTCCAAAGCCATTGCAGCGCCATGGGATGCTGGTCAGCGAAAGCCAGTTCCGCCCAATGCTCTACTTCTTCCTGAGGTGGTTCCTCCAAGCCGAATGATTTCGCCCTGCGTCCCGCTTCATAGTCCAGCGGCGCCAATTCGTTGCGCTTATAATATTGCGGCCCGTGAGGTGTCATGATTCCTTGGATTGACAACCCTAGGTGTAGCGCCCGGTCATAATCCGAATTCTTCCACCAGCCACACGAATGCAGGCCAATTTCAAATGCTAACGTTACGCGAATGATGGCATCCGGACATGTAATGCCCGGCACATCAATCATACGCAGCGGCAGGGAGCGGATATGGCTTTCCATGGTGCCATCTACCGGGTTGGCAAATGCATTAAACCTAATCCTTTGAACTATCGGGCGATACCGTTTTATGCGCTCTTCCGCATTGCTCATGGACAATCTTCCTTTCATTCTTGTGTAATAAAACTTATTGGCAAGGGCAGTCCAGATTTATTTAAGGTTTTTGGTTTGCGGCCGGATATGTCCCAATCCCATAACCAGGAGTCGGAGTAAACACCTCTCTTCCTCCATGTGTGAAGGTAGCGGATTCCACGATGTGACCAGCCGCCTTCAAATCCTCAACGAATTTCTCTGCCATCTTGTTTGCATCCTGAGGGTAATCCTTATTGTGATGTGCCCCGGTTCCAATAATCGTGATGTTCCAGTTTCCCATAATTAACCTCCTATTTGCTCTGCCCTTGCCAATAGTAAACTAGCCAATCTTTTCTTTAATTTCTTTAATAACTTGACGGTATTCCGCCAAATGCTCCTCGCCACCACTGAAGTTTGCAAAAGGATTTAAAGGACAGCGAAAAGCATGAAACTCCATGATATTTGCCGCTCTTTTGCACATTTTCCTCAACGCCATCTCTTCTTGTTCTGCGTTAACAAGAGCGGCTTTTAGGCGGACATTTTCGGTCTCCAATTCACACATCTTTGCGCACGATTGAATTAGTCCGCTATATCTGAATAACCAATAAGCAAAAGCGTAAACTTGGTCTTCTATTGGACCTATTTTTTCTCTTTTGGGAAGCCAGTCATTTTTCCATGCCTCAAGCGATTTTTCCATAACCTCTCGGACATCAGGACAAAAGAAAGTCAGTATAATCCCATCCGCTATTTTGATTTCAACATGGCCTGAAAGTTTTTTGCAGTCACTGCATATCCTTTCAGTATCAGCATCCTCCTCTTTCATCTTCATCCCTCCATTTCCCATCGTAACTTTGCTTGCGTTGGGTGCATGTCCACCCTGGGCCTGCTCGGACAGTTCCAGCTTCCGCCTCCAGCTTTTCCAATACATCTCCATCCGGCTGCTTTTAACGATGTCCCTGGCTCCGTTGATAGGATATAGGTTCCTATTTTTCTGTACCCCATAGCTTTAGCTACGCGCCACGCTGCTGCATAAAGGGCACTGCAAGCGTTCGGACATCCATCTGTGCAGCACCGCGTGACCTCCAGTGTCCACCCATCGTCAAGCGCCCTGGCGACCGGCCGTCCAACAATGGCGACGCCCCTGACCTGTCCCTGTTCATCCGCTACAGCAATAGAAAACTTGTGGCCAGTCACGGGTTTATGGTGCCGGTGGTGCCGCTTTACAAATTCGTTTGCTTCTGGCAAAGAGATCGGCACTATAAACAATCGCGGATCCCTCACCCATGCACCTCCCTAAATAGCAATGTCGCTTTCTACCTCATTGCCCCAGGCATCCCAGCCTGGCACTCGCCGGCGCGCAAACAGTTCAATCCGCCGCGGCGTTTCAATCGTTCTTGATGTGGCCACTTCGATTAACTTCCGGAACTCCTCCGGTTTCTCGCTGTGGCCCAGGACCGGAGCTTCTAAGAAGTTTGGCAGTTGACATCTAAAGGCTTTCACCTTGCCATGGACGCCAAATAGTAGATACTCAATTTCTCCCCGGAACCAGTACCCGAGTCCAAGCCGACCGATTTTGCGCCAGAAGATTGCAGTCTTATACTTAAAGCCCCACTCCTTCATCACTATAAGAGCCTCCTGGAGCATTGGCACCGTACCCCAGAGAAAGAGAACGCTATCTTTTTCGGCGATGTCAGGTACAGGCAGCCGGCATATTTCATCAACGGTCATCACAGTATACTTCTGGGCGGCGCCGCTGGTATGGCTTCCGCCGGTCTTTTGATTGTCGTATTTCCAGCCGGGATCGGCGTAAATGATGTTGTATTTTTTCGTACCAATTTTCATGACGCCGCATCTCCTGCCCGCAGGTAGATTTTAGGTCTAATGGCATTGCTCACATATAGCGGGTGCTTTGGGTGGCCACCCTTCGTGTTGTCCAAACAGAAAACCGTGCACTTCTTGTAAATCATCTCAATTACTCTTTTGTTCCTGGACGCGAAGGTGCCCTTTGCTCCCCAAGCCGCAATCACTAAAGCCGCCCGCTCAACAGCTTCCAGTATATACCTGTCGTTTTCCATTCCTATAGGCTCATCAACCAGCAGCAATTCCCGGGGATTTGTGGCCCGGTAAGCAAAGAGATTACAAACCTCAATGCTGCCGTAACCCCAGTTTTTCGCCAGTCCAACACATCTCCTGATCGTGGGATCATCCCTGGTTTCATCCGCCGTGCTGGGGTTGAGCATTATAAATAGCACCCGGGGGAGGCTTATATCCCACTCGCGGACCAGGTTATAACGGTACAATCCACAGGGAGAGATTGTGGCAGAGGTGTTCACGAGGCTGACACCTCCCGCTTCGCAGTCTCCCAGGATATAGGCATAAAGATCGATTCTCCTTGCAACCGGTCCTTGCAGTACACAAACACGCCCTTCCCAAGGTCCCCAAATAACCCATGCACTTTCCAATCGCAGATTTTCCCGTCTTTCAGCTTTGTACCGCTGTTACAGACATAAGGATTCGTTGAAACTTCTCCGCACATGGGGCAACGGAATCCTTTATCCCCGATACTTTGGAGCATTTCGCCAACCGTTTCAAACACCCGTACACGGTCACTGCCTATTTCCGGCTGATTGCTTTCCTGGTAATAATTCATGTACCAATAGCTTCTCTTGGACTCCCAGGAAGTCAGGATATCCTCCCAATTCAGGCCGAGTTTTTCTCCGTAATGCTTGGCCCTGTCAACCGCCCATTTGAACTTATCGCAATAAGCGTGACAGCAGCTTTTTCCGTCTTTTCTGCGATTTTCAACATTGCATCCATCAGGATTAAAACAACCGCAAGCATCTCTATCGTTGCAGTCTCTTTCAACTGCCGCCCTCAGTTTTTCGTAACCCGTCAACTGATTACTCACCTTTTAACACTCCTTTTTTAGTTAGTTAAACAGTGCATATCAGACAAGGTTCCTCGTCTGGTTCCGGCCATAACCTCAGTTGGCATTCGTCTGCTTTCCGCATGTCCTCCAGGGAATAACCCTGGCGCCAAGTATAGCCTTTCTCTGATGCGTATTGCCTGGCGCTCTCCCATTCTTCAGCTATAGCATAAAGAGTGGGGTGGTGCTTACGCAGTCCGCGCCAGTCTGCTACCCTTTGAAAGAAACAGCAAAAGCATGAAACAGAACTTCTCCACTGATACACAGGGTTTAAAAGATCGTATTTGGCACAAAGTTCCTTCACATCGGCTTTCCCCATGCCGGCCTCGGCCAGCGGATATACAAACTCGTGCGCACCGCTTCGCGGGCGTGGATTGGTATGTAATCTCCTGGGTTCATCGGCTCGAATGCCAATGTAAACTGTCTCGGCGCCCACCGTTTGAAAAAACCTGTCCTGCGGTACCTGTTTAAGTAGCCGTGTACACCATCGCAAGCGCGGCCCCGGAAGCATATAGCCGTACGCAGCCAGATGCTGAAAGAAGCTCCCGTTGGACACTACATGCAATGTTTTGCCTATGGTCTTGGCCAGCCGGGGCAACAGCCAGTATACCTCTGGTAATTCGGCTCCTGTGTCAGCAAAAACAAGTTCAAATTCCCCCCCCGCTCCCAAAGGAGAAGGGCCAGGGCGACAGAATCCGCACCGCCGCTAACAGCGACATATTTCATTCGCCCACCACCTCAAAGTCAATTACCCATACCGGCAGATCCGGATCCCATTTCTTATAAATCCGTTTAAAAACTTCTTTGTAGGCCTCGACAGTTGGATAGCCTTCTCTCCGGGCATCATCCTCCGAGATACACCCCAAAGGTTCCTCTCTGACCGCCTTTATTCTGAGGTGGGCAAACGGCTTGCTGCCCTTTTTGAAGTTTGTCTTTGCCTGGTGTATAGAGCCAACGCGCCACCGGCGCTTACCAATGCGTCGGGTTTGAGTTTTTTCTCTTCGCTGAATTGGTCCCACGTGTTCAGGCTTGAAAAGTATCACGTAGAATCTCCTTCCTGTTCGGGGTAACCCATATTTCTGTGCTTCCCAATGCCCATTCGCCTTTTGCGCTGACCATCAGGGCGAAAAGTATTTGCTCCGCTATGGCCTGAGCAGCCGGAGGAGGAACGGCATTCCCAATGCGCTCCCGCCACCGCGAGTCTGATCGTCCAGTCAAGGAAAGCGGCCGACCGTCTGGCATGGTCACCGGGAATCCTTGTAATACGGCCAGTTCAAGCGTGGTTAGCGGTCGGTGCCATGTGCCGTCCAGAGCAATGATTACTGGTGGTGGGTCGGGGCGGTCGTTGTCAGAAGGTATCCTGGGATCGGCCACCGCCGCAGGTCCCGAATGCACGTCCATGGAGCCAAACACTGTCGATGAAGTTTCGTCCCATGACTGCACCCCTAAAGGGCCCTTGGTATTTCCGCGGGGCTTGCAGCCAAGTCGAGGGTCGGCAACTGATTGGGCGCCACTACCGATTGTATCCTCGCCTGTAATTGTGTGAGCAGGACCGTCCCAGGGACGAACCGAGTGAGAATTGCTTCGACGGTCTTCCCGGGGATTTAACCTGGGGTCGGCCACCGATATTGCTCCTCCGGCCGGCCGTGTGGCCCCGGTAACTGTATTGGCTGGGTCATCCCAATCACATACCCGGCAGAGGGCATGATGCGCGTTTTTATTCAATCCCATCCTCGGGTCTGCTATAGATTGAGCGCCGGCCTGTATGTCTGCAATTCCCGTTACTGTGGCCGCTGGCTGGTCCAAATCGTGCAGTTGGTATTTGTTGTGATATCTGACCTTTTTCTCAGGCAACCGCGGGTCAGCAATTGCCGGCGCCCCGGAACCAAACCTGGTGCCTGTCACGCACGGGCTGGCTTCATCCCACTTGACCACTTGATAAACAGCAGGGTGACGGTTGTCCCGCCGGGGAAGACGGGGATCGGCTACGCAAGCTGCCCCGTTCGATTTATTAACTCTGGCTGCCCCTGTTACTGTAGTGCTTGGACTATCCCAGTCCTGCACCTGGTAAACCCCTTCCCGGGGAGTATGTTTCAAACGCGGGTCGGCAACAGCCACGGGGTTGCTACCCTTGATATATGCGCTGCCAACCACCGTTGCCCCCGGCTTGTCCCACTCCTGGACACCATACGAACCGGCGCCCCGGGGACTATACTCCAATCTTGGGTCAGCCACCGTAACCGCCCCGCAACTGGGCGCTCCTCCGCTGGTAACCGTTCCAGCGGGTTCCCACCATGGGATAATCCGGTAGGCGTTTTTATGCCACCCTTTGCCGTCCAGGGTTTCTAAATCACGCCAATCCCCTCCGGCGGGTATCAATGCCAGGCGTACCCATGTCAGCCACTTTAACCTTGGCAGCCGGTGCATCGGGCTGATAAATAAAGGCATTCATTTTTTCGGTCAGCCGGGCAATCAATAGATACCGCTTCCGGCGTTGTCCCAGGCCACCGATCTCGCCGCAATCGTGATAACCGTCCTGATCTTTTTTGGGGTGTATCTCGTAGCCGGCATTTTTTAGCAGGCGCTTTACTTGCCTCAGTAAGTCGGCTCCCCGGGAAGTTATTCTTGGCACGTTTTCCAACATGATGCACGCCGGCAAATCGCCAGAGAATGCCTCCAGCGTCAGCTTCAGGCCTCGGATTACGAGATTGTTCAGGGCCTGATACTTGGGAGTAACCGCCTTCTTGTTTGGCAGAAGGCCGCTAAATCCTTTGCAAGGCGGGCTTAAGAACACCACATCTGGGCATTCCCCGCCTGTGGCCGCCAGTATATCCTCGGCCGTTGCCTCCCTCCAGTCATCCGGCGGCTTACTGCCATGAAATGCTTCATAGTCACTTCTGGCAAACAAATCCATCTCTACTGCCGGCGCTCCGGTCAGAGCCTCAAAATCAGCACATGCCTCCGGATCCACATCAATACCGACCAAGGTACGGAAGCGACCAACCAAGCCTTTATACTCTTCTCTCGCTTGCTGGAAGCCAAGAGCAGCGCCACCGATTCCGGCAAAAAGATGGACAACTGTAAACTCTTTCTTTGTCCCATCCTGATAGAGGTCCATTAACTCACCCCCGCGTCTATCATCAGCAAATCAGTTGACTTATACAGGTAATAATCCTTGTTTCTCATTACCTTTTCGTACTCTTCCCGGCCCTCGAAATCATCAATCACCGCTCGCTCTTCAGCACTCATGTCCTCGTAGTTTGCCTTCCCGTAACTCGGCGGAAGCCACCCTTTTTGCTGGCTGCCAAACAGATTGAATTTTTTCAGCAACTCAAGGTTGGTAAACTCGATGTGGCAGGTGCCTTTTTTGTAAAAAGTTACGGTGAAATACTTAAGGGGAATTTTTCGGCTCTGCCCATTAGCTTCAGCTTTCTTCAGGGCCTCTTTGAGATCGACATGATCTGTCATTCCGCCGTCCAGGTAATTAAAAACCTTCTCAATATCCATTAGCTTTTGGGTTACCTGGTAGTCGTATTTCAACTCCCCGCTCCAAGTTACCCAAGCCTGCATATTGGGGATAATTACCTTCTTGTTGATAACCCATGCCTTGTTCGTTTTCCAGCCGTTGTAGTAATGAATGTTCTTCGATGTCTCATCGACCCAATGCCATTTATGCGAAAACTCATCAAACAAGGCGATAATAGTCTCCTTGACGCTCTTAAGCATGTTCCAGGATATTTCCTCACGAATTTGCCAGATGTTAAAAAGAGAGAAATCGTATCCTTTCAATTCGCGAATCCTGTCCATATACTGGTCGCGCAGCTTTGTTGTAAGCAGCGATGAAAATTCGTCGGATAAAAACAGCGCTTCCCAGTATTTGTACCGCACCTTCTCGATGAATTCGTTTATCATCAAAGTTCCATCGGCTATACTGTCAGAAACATTCAGGATGAGAATGGAACCCTTATGGCTGTCCTTTTTGAGCGATTCTTGGACCAGTGGTTTCATAGCCAGGTATTCGTTTATTAAAGATAACCCGGCGCGTAACTCGAAGTTATATTGAGACACAATCCGCTGAAAGAATTCACCGTGCGTCAGTGCATGCGGCTCTCGCTGCTCGGCCCGATATTTTTCCTCCTGGCGCAAGCCTTCCATGATGATGCTTTCCTGACCGACATTGGGTATATCCACCTTGATCAGTGCCACCTCGACATCTGTTTTGCGCTCGGCATCGGCAAAAGCGCCTTCCATGAACTCTACCTCTGCACCATATTCATCCAGCCTGCGAACCAGGTCCTTGCGGGTGTTGGTGTAAGGGTTGCGCAAGGTTTCGGCGTTCAGCAGGCAGATTATCTTCCCGCCATTCTGCTGCATGTCCAGGGCCTTCAAAAGGTGCTTGTCGCCGGATGAGAAGGGTGGGTTCATGATTATTAGGTCATAGCGATGGATAACCCGGTAGCCGCGCCCTTTTAAAATGTGCCGCAGGCTGGGGTCAATTTCCACTACGTCTATGTCCATTTCACGATTGGAATAACGGTACTTATGCACCTCATATTTGGCGATGATGGCGCTTACGATGTCTCCTTTGCCTGCGCTGGGTTCAAGAATTGTGTTAATTTCATTGAGTTTGAGCCCAGCAAGCATTTTTTCTATGATCTTTGGTGGCGTAGGATAAAAATCATTAGCATATTCCCATCGTGACGGCATGTCCATTACCTCCAACAGAGAGGGTTTTGTTCTGAAATTGTTACCTAAAACAATCCCCCATCAGTAACCGGCGTATATTCTACTTCAGTAAACCTGCTGGCCCACATGTCCGCGAAGTGAATCAGCAGAAGCAGCGGCGTCTCTTTGCCCTGAATAACCCGGCCATCCGGCGTGTAAAGTCCGTTATGATACAAGATCGCGTAAACTTCCTGCTCGGTCAGGGGCATAAACTTGGTGAGCAAAATTGCGGAAACGGTTTGATGCGGCATGGGCAACCGGTCGCCATTGGTGGCATATGGTTTGCTTTCAGATAACTTGCCGCCCTTGAGTCTGTTTTCAGTGTAGTTCTGCTTTCCGTAGTACCCGGCTTTGCCGCAATCGTGGAACAATCCGGCAATAATAACGCTTTCTTCGGGTACATCGCAAGCAATAACCTCGCGAAGCTTTAATGCCAGTTCGGTCACATTGACACTGTGTTCCAAAAGTCCGCCTTCACGGGCTCCGTGATACTGCGAACTGCACGGGGCAACAAAGAATCCGTTTTTCTCAAGGTAGTCAACCAGGTTATCTACCCCCCCCCCCGGTTAACCCTGGATAGCAGATCGTTAAACCGTTTACGGTAATCGGCGTTTGTGAACATGTTTTTCATATTGTTATCCCTCCGTTTTTATTAGATCTCATATTTATACCCCTGTGAGACAGCGGGCAAGTCCTCGGTGCACCCAAGGGCTTGCCCTCATACTACTCCCGGCTCAAGCCCCTTTCGCGCGACGCTTGGATACTGCCTTGACCTCCGTGATAGAGAAAACATTGTCCCCGTTGATTAACATCTGTTCACCACTGGCCACCTGTAAAACCATCCATCCGCCAACGTTACCCATCTTTTCCACATTGGAAATAGTCTCGGTGTCGCCGTTGCTGTATTTGATGATCAGACAGGTCAGGCCCACCAATTCCAGGCTATCCTCCTTGATCAGCATCTTTTTATAGCCCCCATCCTCTCTAAGCTTGTAAATAACGGTCTGAGTGAACTCGATACAACACTCCGGGCAAAAGTAGCGGTCCGGCTGGCGCTGCATTCCGTAAGTGAGTTTGTTGGCTTCCTTTCCGCACTTGGGGCACTTCATGCTGTACCCTCCTTGGGCAGTGCCGGTTTCTGACCGTCTACACAAAGATGTTCACCTGCTTGTTCCTCCTTGCCGGGGTTTTCCATTTCGCCCGAAATGGTACGGCTTTCCAATTTGGCAGATGCGTAAACCATCAACCCGTGGATAAATTCCCTTGTCCTGTCTTCCTCCCAACCATGATGCTTCATAAGGTACTCGCCGGCCACCGTCACGGCTACTTGAAAACCAACCTTGACCGCCTCCTGCTTTTCGATTTCGCATTGCTGCCGCAGTGCCCTTAGGCGCGATTTGAGCCGCTGTGTATCACCTTTGCCCATTGCTATTTCTCACCTCGCTGCTTAAGACCATTCTTGACTCCCCGCAATTTATAATCTCCCTGGCGATAATGATGTTTCACATGCTCAGAGTTTGAAGCAAATAGCTCCAAATTGTCAGGGTGGTCGTTTTCTTTATCGCCATCTTTGTGATGCACTATTTCTTCTGGCTGAAGTGGGCGCCCAATCTTTGTTTCCATCACCAAAATAGATCGCTTGACGTATCCATTTGCGTTAGCCAGTAGATGATCAGGCATCAAAACCTCAATATAGCCTTGTGACGATTTTCTTGTTCCATGCTTAGGAGCCCGGCCGCATTCTAATCCCACAGCCTGTGCTACTTTTTGACATTCTTCTGAGCAAGTTTTTCTTCTGTAGGCTGGCTTGCTTGCTCCAACAGCCGTCCATTCTTTTCCGCAAATCACGCATTGTCTCTTGGCAGTAGCTTGCCGAAACTTATCGTGGCAAGAATGGCTACAAAAATGGTTCTTCGCTTTTCGTACCTTGCTGGGATATGTTTGAAAAATGGTTCCGCAATAATCACATTTGCAATCAATCATTAATCGCCATCACTTCCACCTTGCGTCGTCCGAAGTCCATTGCCCTGCTTATCTCCGGAATGTAAATGTCAACTCTGTTCCCGCGTATCGCCTTTCCCGTATCCTCTGCGCGATAATATCCGGTGATATAAGGAAAGTCGCTTTGGATATAGAGCCATGAACCAAGCGGGATAATGTTGGGATCTACTGCCACCACGCCAGGCTTAACGCTAGTTCCAGTATAAGTGATACCGTCTGCCGTGCCTTCTTCCGGCCTCATGGTATATGCCGTTGCCTCCATAATCAACTTTGTTCCCTCAGGTAACAGAAGGGCATAGTTATTGTGGCTGCCCGGGGCGGAATGTCCAATTTCTTCAGTGACCGCTTTTGTAGATACGGTTCCTGAGCCGCCCTCGGCCATTTCCGATTTTGTAATTCCTTCACCGAAACCCGTTGTCAGATACCACAACAGGAGAATTGCTGACACACCCAACAGAAAATGCCTTCGGTGCCTTGCTCTTATTTTTCTGACCATTTCGATCCCTCGCCTTATTGTTGGATTGCCCTTGGAACAGGCGACATTCCGGGCAGTTTTTTTGCGCCTCTTTCAGTAGCAATGTCAATGCCTTTGCGTCTTTAATCGTTTCCATGGGAACTTGCATACCCTGAACATCGCGGCAAAATCTGAGGTCGCTTTCGACATTCTCGGCATACTCCAGGGCTTTAGTCAAAATGCCCTTTGCTTCGGTCTCCAGGGCGAATAACTCGGCATCGTTATCGTAAACCCCGGCATAAAGCCGGACAAGTGCTTCGTTAGCCACCTGTTACCACCCCCTAAACGCACTCCATTGATGAGCAACCCACCCCGCCACGATCAATCCCCATCCAATCGTGGCGATTACAAGAAACCAGGTGGCACATGCTTCTAAGCGCCTGCTAAATATAAGCCTTTCTCCAAAGCGACATATGCCTGCATCTGCCGCCTCTAATCTTTGCTTCAGTTTCATTGCCAGTCATCACCTCCTACCCAAGGCCCAGGATTCAGGATTCAGTTACCCAACATAAGCGGCGCGGAACCCGAAGAGCGTGAACACGTACGACCGCGGGCGGATCAAGTTCAGGGCACACACACCGGCGCCGGCACCGCTGTTCCAGCTGCCGCCGCGGAGAGGAAGGCGCCCGCCGTGTATGCCGGCCCAGAAGTAGTCAGTCATTTCGGCGCTATCTGCCGGGAATAACCCAAGGGCTTTTAACACATCCGGCACCTCTATGTCGGTCTCCAAACTCGTAAACCTGCAGCCATTCCAGCTTCCTTCCGGATCGTCGGTTGTTACTTTTATTCCGTCCTCGGTTTCCGAGTATTTAATGCTTTTCTCGCCAAGCATTATCGGCTGCCACACTTTGCTTTCCGGCGACTGGTCGATATGCTTTGCGGGGTGGGGGATGTGGGGAGCGCCGGCGATGACTTCATCCAGGTAAAACTTCGGTATTCTTACCATCATGCTGGGTTTTCCGAAGCGGTCGTAAATAATCGTTCCGGCGCCATTTGCGGCTTCTTCCATTGCCGCCTGAAAGTGTTTTAAACCAGATTCCATTTTAGCCATTTGATTACCATCCTTTCTTAATTTGATTTAATCCCCGATTTCGGGGTTTGCTTCCGCCATGCAATTGATTTCCAGAATATCTTTAATTTCCGCTCCCGGGTTGGCCCATTCCAACCCGAAGTTATTAACAATCTCCCTGAAGTCCTCAATGTCGTGTTTGCGTACTGTTCCATCCCGGTCTATGTGCCGCAATTCGTGGTAAATCAGGAGGTTCAACTGTTTTTGGGTCATATAGCCTATGGCGTTCATGCGTAACTCCAGCACATAAGAGTATCCGCACAGCACCTGCAACCTCTCTGGCAGCTTGGTTATGGTGGCCAGGACGATATGTTGACCTGGCTTGGGAACCAGCCAGTGGTTTTCGATAAAAACGATATCTTCCGGTTCCACATGGCTGATGATTTCATGCTTTTCTACAAGAGATTCGGCAATTGGCCGCCATTGTTCATTATTGACAACGTACCGTCCCAACGCCTGCTCCATAGCCATTATTCTCACCGCCCCGTGCAAGTGGCGCCAGGAAATCACACCCGGGGCCCGGGACCCATGGCACCGGCAACGCTATTTGCCCCATGCGCTCCCATGTGACCGATTTGTGCCCGCCCGCTTCGGCCTCTTGCAGAACCTGATAGAACGATTCGTAAGGCCACAAAAAGACCAGGGGATTGCCGGCGCCGCTCTTGCCTACCAGGTAAAACGCCTTGCCGCCCGCTGCAGCCCACGCTTCCAGGAAGTCCATTTGGTGCTGACTCGGATACCAGTTCCTTTGCCACTTCCTGGTTTGACGGCCCACAATGATCCTGAGATCGAACCGCTTTTCGTCAGACGATTCTTTGGCGTCGAAAGCTATACCAATGCCATCATGCATAATTCCCACAAAGTCAACCGTGCTATCCTTCTCGTAGAAAGCCACGAATTCATTCGCTCTCAATCCCCGCACCCTCCGCAATGACCGGCCGATAGGAGTGGGCACCTTCTGAATTACCGCTATATGGTGCCGTATGTAATAGGCACAGGCCTGCTCAACAATCAATTCTAATCCCTTGCCGCGGTTTCCGGCATAACTCATTGTTTCCCCTCCTCCCGCCGGCGCTTTCGATAACAGCTGAGGCATAATCCGCCGTTGGGGTATCCAGAAGGCTTTCTACACTGGGGACATGGCGGGGTATCCCTGGGATCGAATGTTTGCCGTTGCAGTTTTTCAGCCTTCCGGCCCGGGTAGGTTTTTCTACTCAACGTCCTCACCAACCGTTCCGCCAGCACCCTCTTTACTTCGCCGGCAGATATCCGATATTCAAATACCAGTCCGCCGCCGTAGCGGGATGGGACCTTGCGAGCGGATATCTCGCCGCGCTTAATCTTCTTTCGCAGCCACCAGGTAGACTGCAAACCTACCAATTTCGCAACTTCTCCAGTACTGTATTCCTCCTTTTCACCGTCCAAGTAGTTCACCCCCGTCAGGGGCATGTCCACCGGCTGGTCCGTCTCATGCCCGTTCCTTAATGTTACTTGATAAAAAGCGATTTGAGTTTTTCTCCAAAGCTTTTTACCTCTTGCTCTTCCTGCCACAGGTAGTGCATGGCTTTGGCCACCGCCAGCCAGCCAAATTCATTTCCAAGTGCAACTATGAACATCATGTCCTGCTGGGAAAATGCCGTCCCGGGACGGTTAAGCATATCTACGGGATAAAACTGCAATTCGATCTTCTGCTGTGCTTTGGCGTTGAAAGCACTCCACGCCCTATGCTGAATATCCATTTCGTAGAATAACGCTTCCCGAAAACCAGGATCCTGCCCGCACCTCTCTTTAAGCAGCAAGCAAGCGCTCTCGCTCCTAGACAGTTTCATAAACTTCTTCCTTCCAATGGTTTTGAATGAGATGGTGAGCATGCTCGGTCAATTGCTTTTCTCCTTTAATCACCTCCTTGCCGGCCTTTCGGTAGAGGTTCCCGCCCTGGGACAGCACCTTGCGATCTTCCCGTCTCATATGGCGAAGATCTACAGCATCTGCCGCCGCTCCCAGCATGCACATGATGCGCTGGATGTCCCGGTATATGTTGCCGACCGCCGGCACCTGCTCGACCCACAGGGGAGGATAGGGACTGATCGACGCCGGATCAATTACGGGCCCACAACCAAAGGCTGTCTGCAGAGTCTCAGTAGACAATTCCAGCGCCCTGGCCGGCAGGTATTTCAATCCTGGTTCCAGATTAAACCGCAGTTCTCCCACCAGGCGCCAGCAGCATGCCAAGCCGTACATGGGTGATGCTTTACTCCTGGCTTCATCGCGGAGTTCCGCCACGATTTTGAAGGACTCGGTATAGTCCGGGCGCTTTTTGGTCCTTGTCCCGCAATCGGTCACCAGCTGAAGAGCGCGTAAGGCTTTCTCGATACTCTCGCAGGCGTCATAGAACGGCTCCGGATCGCCAGTACCCCACTGGAGGCTAAAGAGGGCATTCATGCCGCCGTATTTACAAACCCCGATTTGCGCCCGGTGGTACCAACCGAGGCCGACCGCCACCGAAACAGGGTTCCATATGCCTCTCCCGCACACACCGCACTTCCCGGATTTGCCAGCCATTTCAATCACCACCCACTACCCGGGTCTGTCTTGACCGCACCTGCATGAGCGCGTCGGCCGCAATCTGCGCCGTTTCCTCTACCGCTTTCAGCAGGTCGCGGTAATATGTCGGACCCATTTTCTTGGGCATTTCTTCAATGGCTTCCTGGATGTCACACCCAGCTTGGCGAATTATCTCAATGACTTCCAGTGCCAGGGGATCCTGGACATCTTTGAGCATTTCAGACAGGTTGACAACCTGGCCTGGTTGCGGGCCAGCCTCTTTAACCCGGCTGCCGTCATTTTTCCCTGCTGCTGGCTGATCTTTTTTGGCTGTTTCTTTAGTTGCCGGCTCGCTTTTTGTTTTACGCTCTTTCTTGCCGGTCATTTTCTCCAACTCTTCCACCGGCCGGCGAGAGGCTTCTTCCAGCAGCACTCGTTGCCGGCTCTCATCTTTTTCCTGGAGAATTATCATGGCGTGACTGGGCGTTATCTCACCGGTCGCCAGCTTCTCCAGTCCTTTCTCCGGAAGCTTGAGCAACCGCAACCTGTTACTGACGTATGGTTGCGATTTGCCTACCCGTTTGGCTATCTGGGTGGGAGTCCAACCGAACTCATCCATGAGTTTCTTGTATGCTTTGGCTTCGTCTAAAGGATGCAGTTCCTGACGCTGGACATTTTCCATGATGCCAATCAGTATCTGCTCATCTTGTTTGATATCCCGCACAATAGCTAAAACAGTTTCCTTGCCCGCTTCAACGCAAGCCCGAAAGCGTCTCTCGCCGGCAATCAAGATATAACCATCACCATCCGGGTCAGGGGCTACTGTAACAGGATTTAACAATCCAACTGACTTGATGCTTTCGGCCAGTTCTTCGACGCCATCCTGTTCGATAGTCTCCCGCACGTTCTTGGGAGTAACTTTGACCTGATCTATCCGTAACTCCAATACTTCAGGCATTCCGACCGCCTCCCGGTCCATATATTCTATAATCCTCTTCATCCAACAGGATGGGCCGGCACATCTCCACAAATCGCGAGTATATAGCCGTGCCATAGCGCTCAATAATTTCATGATCGTTAAGATTTGTGGTAAAGACGGTGGGGCGGTCTTCCTCATACCGGCGATTGATGAGCGTAAACCAAAGCTCGTCGGCCCATCCTATGTCTTCACCGTCCACCCGCCGCAATCGCTCTTTGCCGAGATCATCCACCACCAAGCATGGCAATTCAGCGAGGGCCATAAGCGTGTCCTGAACCTTGTTATCTGCAATTGCCCCGCGCAGGGCGGCTATCAAATCAGGGGCGGTATAAAACCTGCAGAGTATACCATTTTGAATAAGTGCCATCATTATGCCGGCGGCCAAATGAGTTTTGCCCGTGCCGTTGGGTCCCATGATCAGCAGGCCCTGCTGATCATCGCATCCGAAATTCCCTATAAACTGCTGTGCCGCCATTTTCGCCTCCCGGCTTTTGGGGCTACGCGGGATAAAATTTTCAAGGGTACGTCTCTGAAACCGCCGGGGCAAATTTGATTCTCCCAGGAGGCGCTTCGCCATCACCCTTCGACGGTATTCCTCCTGGACCGGACAGCGCTGGTATTTTACCTTGCCCTCCTTGTCTAACGCCGGCTGCTTGCAGGCGTCCAGGTCCGGCAAAGAAGAACCTATTTCATAGAAGCCAACGCCCTGACACCCGCGGCATTTGCCGCCCAATTGCTGCTCAGCCCGCTCGTATTCATCCCATTGTTCACTTGCTACTTCAGCGGTTATCGTATCCGCCATCCCCTTCATTAACAACGGGAATGTCACGGAGAGCGCGCTGGCCAAGGATCCCACTTCCGTAATCGCGTCTCTTACTTTGGCTTCCCTTAGCCTCTTTCTTTCCTCCATTGCCGCCATCAGTCCGTCCATAACCCTTCCCATCGGTTCTATTCCGTCCATCCGGGGCTGCTCTTGGTTCATTGATCATCATCACTCCTTCTGATTGGCCTGATTGACGCTTTATAATGCCCTTGAGGTAAACTAAGGGCTTGTCCTTTGGCTCCACGGCCATAGCCATGGAAAGCTGGTTTAAACCCAAAATCACTTGGTCATAGCCATATTCGTTATAAAGCGCACCCATGAATGCGTAGTCGCCCTTGGTTGCCTCTATGCCTTCGATGCGCCTATATATATCAACCAGTTCAGCAATCAGTTGCTGATTTTTGGGTTCCTTCAATCCCGGGTCGGGCTCTTCCATTGTCGCTTGGCCGGGTGATGTTACCTGAGGTAACACAGGGGCGCAATATTCCCCGGTGGTCGCCCCAGGGGGTTTGTCCAATTGTTGGAGTTTCAGTTTTTGCATTGCGCCTGCAAGGATTTCCTCGTCTACTGCATACCGGCTTTTGCCCCGGGTGGGGCCTGGCTGCCAGGTAATCCAAGGTGGTAGTGGAACACTGTCTTTCCCCGGCGGGGACGGGGTAGTGATTGTTTGGTGACGGTGAAAATTGGTGAGATAAAGACATCGCTTAGTATTGACTATATAAGGCACGAGTTTTTTCATGGCAACCAGCACGTCCCGGAAGCCGGCCAATATTTCTGGCGTAATATCATTGTCCAGGGGACCAGGAAACAAATTGACCTTAAAGGCGACGGGAGAATCCTCCAGACAGGCAGAATCATCCGCCAGATGCCAGAGCCCCTGGTAAAACCATCTCAGTTCTCGTGGTTGTTGAAGCAGATCCGGGTCGTTCCAAAATGTTGCCCGCACCATACGGTTATGTAAACGCATCCCCACCGCGCCTCCAATCAGCTACTTTCGGCAGCACGGTGAGTAACATTACCGCCAGTAACATCTATCTGCTCCTGTTGCTCATGGTAACAGTAAGGCGCAAAAAAATCCTCCGGCTTCGCATCTTCGCAAGCCGCCAGGATTTTCATTACAACGCCAGGGCTAGGGCGACGGGAACCGGAGAGAATTCGTGACAGGGTGGCCTTGCCCAGGCCCGCTTTCTTTGCAAACTTGGATAGACTCAATTCATTTTCCACAAGATAATTTGCCATGAATTGCCTATTAAAGGGCCTCTCCATTAAAATTAGAAGATCGTCAAGCTTAATATCCACAACGTTTCCCTCCGTCCGTGGTAAATGTTTCCTCTGTTGTCTATGGGAACATTTTATCACTGTCTGTTCCCCCCGTCAACACTTTTTTATATCTTTTTTGGTAACGTTGTTGCTCCTGGAAACAGCACCGTGGTATAATACGGATAAGCCCAAAACGAAAGGAGGGAAAATGGTGGTGGCAACCTTTGCACAAGATTTTCCTCATGTTGGTTATCTCATCAAAGAATTACGAGATAGCAGGGGATGGAGTTTAAGACAACTGGCCGAAAAGGCGGATATCAGTGCCGCAGAATTATCGCGTATTGAAAATGGTAAGCGCCAGCGTCCCAGCAGGGACACTCTTAACCGCTTGGCTTCCTGCCTGCGCGTGGAGCCGGAAATGTTCCTTAAAGCGGCGGGCTATCGGGTAATCGAGCAACAGGAGATGGACCCTGAGGGCTACTTGTATCTCGGCTTCCGTGGTCTTGGGTTCGACGAGCACGAAGCTCAGACTTTCACCAAGGCACGTGATTAGCGCACGTGCTTTGGGGCGGAGAGGTCGCAAGGTTCACCAGAAACAAAAAAACGCGGTTTCCCGCGTTCTGAAAAATTTCTGGTCGGAGCGTAGCGAAATGAACCTAGCGGATAACGATATTGAACCAAATATTCGGAATGAACCAACTGGATTTCTGATAGAACGAGCATGGAGGTGGCCGCATCAGCAATTTGAAGGAATTAGAAGATATTCGTCGAAATCCTACCTCCATTCAACTTTTATAGGAGGTGTTTTTTATGTCAAAACAGAGTGAGTACAGAAGGTTTCTTACTTACTGCCAGAACGACAAAGATTTAAGCACCAGCACCTATGAGCAGTACAAACGCTGGATCAAGCGCTGGAGCGTCTACCTGGATGGCAGGAATATAGGACCCTGGGAGGCTGATGAAGACGACGTAACGGAATTCCTCATGGCAATTAAAGCCGACTATAGCCCTGGTTACGTCGGCCATGTCATAGCCTACATGAAAGCATTTTATCAGTGGGGTATTGCCCGTGGCTTTACTCAAAAGGACCCCTGGTATCTTGTAAAACGTCCGCGCGAACCGAAGAGGTTGCCGCGGGTACTTACTCAGGATGATGCAGCTAAAATTCTCAGGGCTATTAAAAAACATACTCCGCAAGACATGAGAGACCGCGCCGTTCTGGAGGCTTTGTATTCCACAGGCTGCCGGGTAAGCGAGCTTTGCGGAATAAACATGGAGGACATAGATCTTAACCTGGGACAAGCCATCGTTAAAGGCAAGGGTAATAAAGAGAGGATCGTATACTTTACAGATTCGGCAATCCAGGCCATCAAAGTATACACTTCCTGGGCGCGCGGTTACTTCACGAATGGAAAAACCACCCGGGCCCTATTCCTTGGCGCGCGGGGAGAACGCCTTAACCGGAATGTGGTTGTAGAAATAATTGAGCGGGCCAGGAAAAGGGCAGGGATAATGACCAATGTCACCCCGCACACCTTTCGCCACAGTTTTGCCACCCATCTGCTGGAGAATGGCGCCGATATGCGCTACGTACAGGAACTGCTTGGGCACGAGCGTATCAGCACCACCCAAATCTATACCCACGTCGCTCAGCCGAAGCTAAAGGAGATTTACCGTCAATATTTTCCACAACTCAGTTCACGCAGTTAAAAATACGGAGGGGATAACCCTCCGCCTTTCTTGGGATATGTTAAGTTAAAGCCTGCAACGCCTCGATAACTTCGGGCAGCAATTCAACCCTGAAGGCGATGCCTTTCTTGCTGGGTTTCCATTCGCCGCTATCCTGGTCTTGATAATAAACTCTTATATCCACCAAGTCTTGACCCCTGAACTCATTAACTTCAATGCGTATCTGCTCACGCTTGTTCTTTTCAATTATCGTGGCCACGGAAATCATCCTCCTAACCGAGAATTACCTTTACTTCTTGGCTTGACTAATTTTTACCTCAAGATCCGCTTTTTCTTCCCTCAGCGTTGCAATTGCTTCGCGCAATTTTCCTATTTCGTCCATATACTCCCGGCGGACAGCCAGAAGTGCCTTTTCCTTTTCAACATCCGCGCGTTCAAGTGCCCGCTGAAGGGCATCCTCATTTTTGGCAATCTGGGCATCCAGCGCGGTTTTGGCTTCTTCCCTTGCCCGGGATAACTCTTCTTCCAACTGCTTCAGCCTGCGAGCCAGTTCGTCCCGTTCCTGCCGGTACTGGGCCGCTTCCTGCCGATACTCTTCGGCTTGACCGGCCAGAGATTCCAGTTGAGCAGCCCGCTGTTCGGCGGCTGCAGCCGCTTTATCAGCCAGAGCAGCCAGCCTGGCGGCTTGCTCCTGTGCCTCCCGTGCCCGTTCTAACTCCTCCTGCGCTTCTTGGATTTCCTTCTGCGCATTTTCCCGGGCCAGAGCAGCTTCAGCCTTGATCTTTTCGATTTCTTCTCGGGCATCCTGAACAATTCGTTCTGCTTCGGCCTTTGCCTCCAGGACGGCAGCCTTAGCCTGAATGGCATCATCCTCCGCTTGAGAGATTCGGATAGCATCGGCATCCTGCCGGTCTTTGCTGGACTTCACCATAGAAATATATATTTCTTCGATTCGTGATAGGTGGTGGCGGAGAACACCCATCTCCTTGGTCTCGGCCACGCTTTCGCGGGCCTGGTTCGCCTCATAAGACGCCACCAGGTGGGCAATGAAATCCTTGGCTGTCATGCCGGCCACCTCGGCCATGGCAGCCAACTTATCACGGGTCTCAGGATCAATTTTTGCGGTTGTGTCTTTCACGGTATACCATACCCCCTTAATTTTATTGTGGTATACTATAGTATACTGGTATACTTATTGTATACCAGGTATGCCGGCATGACGCAAGTGCCTTTAAAGCATCAATTTCAATATTTGGCTCTTTAAATACAGGGGGGCTGGACACCCCCCTGCACCTATAAGGTCGCTATGCTATACGCACCACCGATCCCTGCGGCGTCTTTTCCACCTGCAACCTGGAGGGGAAGGCGTCTTTCAGTTCCTCTAGGTGGGTCACCACCAAAATCTTCTTGAAGCGTCCACGGATAGCATTGATAGCCTCTATGAACTTATTCCTCCCGTCCGGATCCAGGGCGCCCAACCCTTCGTCAATCACCAGGGTTTCCACGCTGGAACCTGCCCGTTGGGCCAGGAATTCCGATATTGCTATGCGCAGCGCCAGGTCAACCTTAAACCGCTCGGCACCCGAGAACGTGGAGTACTCGCGCGCGCCCATGCCGTCGTTGATCACGATGTCCAGTGTTTCCGAAAACCCTCCGGTCTTTTTCTCGCGTTGAGTAATCAGGTTTACCGTCATCTGTCCGTTTGACATAAGACCCAACAGTTCATTTGCTATAGCCTCAATGGTTGGTACGGCATTCTCAATGATCAGTGCCGGCACACCGTTCTTGCCGAAAGCAGTCACCAGCATTTGATACTTCCACTGTTCTGACGTGCCGCTTTCAACTTTTTCCCTGATTTCTTTAGCCTCTACATCTAACCGCTTAAGAGAAGCCAATGTTTGCTGCACCATGCCCAACTGCCTTTGGGTGTTCTGCAGTTCGAATTGGGCACCGGATGCTTCATGCTGCGCCAGGACCATCTGCCCGTTCAACTCCGCCACCTTGGTTTCGGTCCCCTCGCAATCTGTCAGCTTCGCCTTGACGGTCTCCAACCGCTCTTCCCTTCCCGTTAACTGGGATTCATACCACGCATCCCGCTCCTGGGCTTCCTGGACAACCTGCCTGGCGGCCGGCAGGGATTCCTTGGCCTTTGCCCACCTTTCGAGTTTAGGAAGCGCGTCGCGCATTTGGGCAAGAGATGCTAACTCCCGGTCGAGTTGCTGATGTTCACCACTGAGGGACTGCTGACGCTTTTCAATGTCCGCTAACCCTTCCCGGGACTGCCGTTCTTGTTCGCGCAGGTTTTCCAGTAGTTCCGCTTTGCTCGCCAGCTGGGCAGCCTGTTCCGCCTTAGGGCGCAATGCGGCCACCAGGTCCTTAAGCTGCTGTCTCTTTTTGGGATCATATCCAAGGGCATCCCGCTTGACCTCGAGATCCAACTGCTCTTTTTTAAGCCGGTCAACTTCTTTTACCTCCGGGGCCGTCCCGGATTTCAGGGATTCATACACGGGTGTTAACTGAATTAGGCGCGCTTTGGCATCCTGTGCGTCTGCCAGAAACCTGCAGGTCGCTCTTTCAGGATCAAGGCACCCGCTATCGGCCAACATCGCTACCTTGAGCTCCAAGTTAGCTATCTCTGTCTCCAGGTTCTGGCGCTTAACCTTGACATCCTGAGCAGCTTTCTGGTATGCGAATAGCGCCTCTTTGACCTGGTTATTCAAAGCCTGCCATTGTTCTGCCAGGGTTTCCACTTTCTCCAGGTCAGATGTTGCCTTCCTGTATTCCGCGGCAGCTTGTTCCAGGACGGAGCGGTTGGCCAGTATGTCCTCAAGTCCCTTGATTTGAGCAACGATTTGGGTAAGGCGGCGATCCGCCTGGCTCCTTTGCTGCTCCAAACCTTTAATTTCTTGATCCAATGCCTGCAGACGGGGAAGCTTCGCCTCCAGAATCACCAACTGTTGTTTGGTTTTTTCGTACTGGTTGGCATATTTAAGGATATCCTGTTCCGCATCCAGCATTTTGCTGGCCTGTTCAACTTTCTTCTGGAGACTTTCACGCTCGGCTTGCAGGTTTGCAATCTCACCCTCCAATTGCCGGCGTTCCACTTCAAATTCTTTTTGTTTGCCAGCTTCGGCTTCCAAAATAGCCATGTGTTTCTGCAGTTCGGCTATGCGGTCGTTATAAGTCTGTATCTGCCCGGTCAGGTCCTGGATGCGAGTTAATAATTCCGCTTCCCGGGCCTTTTCTTCGTCCCGCTTTGTCAGTTGCTGCTTAATCTCATCAAGCCGGCTATGAAGGGCCTTGATTTCCCCCTCCATGGACCTGGCTCTCAACCGCGCCGCTTCTTGTAACGTGTCGTAAATATCGAGTCCGAGTATTTGACCCAGAATGGTCTTTCTCTCCGCCGGCGTGGCCCGGGTAAATTCGTCTGCCCGCCCCTGGAGGATCATTACCGAAGATATAAATGTTTTGTAATCCATGCGCAAGAGCGCCTGCAGGGCAGCCTCGGTTTCCCTTATGGTTTTACCGGTCATGGGTTGCCACCCGCCATCACCCCATACCGACAATTCCATAACCGACTTCCCGCGGCCTGTCAGGCTGCGTACCCTGGTGACGCGGTATTGCTGTCCATTAAGCATAAATGTAAGTTCCACATTCATATCTTGGGTTCCGCGTCTCACCAGATCATCCGCGCCGTCGGCCCTCTCGGTCTTGCCGTACAGGGCAAAGAGGATTGCGTCAAGTATGCTCGACTTCCCGGCGCCATTGGGACCGGCCAGGCAGGCGATATTCACCTGCCCGAAGTCTATGTTGACATCGCTAAAACTCGTAAAATTGTGAAGGTTTAAACTCTGGGGTATCACCTATTTTCCCTCCTTCTCACTATTTACCACCGTCCGGAATATTGTTTCTATGGGGGTGCCTTTGGCCGTAAAGGTATAGCCCCTGGTTTCCCGCACTTTTACCCCTGGTGCCGGCTCCCATCCCAGGTATCCGTTTTGGTTAATACATTTTCCGCAGTACTTTTTCTTCGGTGCAGGCTTATGCTTGCACGTATCGCATGAAACATTCTCATTACGGATCCTCACATCCTTACCTCCTTAGGTAATGTCGTTACGATAGGTAACACTTAAGCAAAAATTATCCGCATGCCACCTGCAACAACTCTTCAGCACACCCAAGAATGCCAGGAATCTTCTCATCTTCGGTCCCCTGGCTTTCTAGGTATAACTTTAAGGCATCCAGGACTCCTAATCCCTCTTTAATTTCTTCAACCCTTGACCGTTCTTCCCGCTCCACGTCGCCGAAGATGCCGGCCACGTAAAAAGCGCCGGCGGCATATAGCATTTCGGACAGGGTTTCGGCTTTGATATATGCGGCTTGTTCGGCGGTAGCCCGATACTTGATTCTTACCACGGCATCCTGCAGGCGCCCATCCTTAGATGCCGTTTCAATGGCGGCCGTCAGCTTGTCTTCTACTCTCACCGGTTCCTCGCCGTTCAAATCGCACTGAATGGTGGTAAACTGCCGGCAGGGGACCTTCTCGAAATGGGCTTCTATACTACCAAGAGCCATATCAAGTATCCAGAACCCCTTGTCCTCCTTTTCCTCGCCAAAATCTACCCGCTCCATACTCCCGCCGTAAGCTACCCAGGGTGCCGCCGGCCGCAAGACCTGTGCTTTATGGATATGTCCCAGGCAAACCGCATCAAATCCGGCTTCCTCAAAAGACGCCATGGGGACCAGCGCTTCATCGACCATGGCCAGCACCTGCTCGGAGGACGTAATGGCGCCGCCCACGCTTAAGTGCCCCACCAAAACAGACGGGATATCCGGTCGTCTTTCCATTCCCAGGGCCCGGATAATCTGCACCAACTTATCAGCCAGAAGAGTATTGATTTCCGCTGCCGACATGTTCTTTTCTGTCTTGGCCAGTAACTGCGCCCGGCTGGGCCAGGGAAGGGCCGCTATTTGCAATGTACCGTTATGGGTCTTTAGTTCTACAATGCCCGGGCGGGTGTAGATGTGCAAAGAAGGCACCCCAAAGGCGTCAAGTAATTCCAGGGCTGGACTTCTCCCATCGGCGTCCTGATCATGGTTGCCGGCGACGATCACGGCCGGTATCCCGGTCTCCCATAATCCCTTAATACCTTGCACGAACGACGAAATTTCAAGCGGATGAGGGCGGTTATTGCGGAATATATCACCTGCAATAACCAGAACGTCACATTTCTTTTCCACAACCTTGTCCACAACATATCCCCATGTCCGCTGCCAGTCGCGGTAACGGCTATGAACGCCTGTGTCCGGGTCTATTTTGCCGTAATTAGCATAGACGAAATGTAAATCGCTAACAAAAGCTACTCGCATACATTACACCCCTCTCTTTTGGCAGTCAAAGCAAAGGTAGCGACCGTGGTGCTTCTTGCTATACTCGGCTACCTTACTGGAAATCTTGGTTCCGCAAGAGGAACATGTCAATTCTGCGCCTTCGCCGGCTCCACCCCTAAAAAGAGAGCCTTGACCAAAATCTTCAGTGTCCGGCGGCTCGGAGAAGTCATCCATGCCGGGGATGTCAGCGGGTATATCATCTATGTCGCCCATATCGCCTGGAACGTCTTCCGAATCAGTATCTTCTCCAACATCAAAAGAACTTGGTGGCTCGTTGGATACATCCGGTATATCGCTCACTGGCGGCATTTCGGGAGTGTTGAATGCCTGTGTTTGGGTAGACTGGATCTCTTGCCCAGCCATGAGCGCCGGCGTTCCTCCGAATAGTTCGGCGGTAGCTTTAAGCCCCTGGGTCATGATCAGTCGGCGGACCTCGGGATCGTTGTAGTCTGGAGCAAAATCTACTCTTGGAACGATGAACGGCCGCAGTAATTCATCCTTGGTATAGGCATGCTTCAGGCTTAAAGCTGCCCTGATAACCGCCAGGTAGGCCCCGGTTTCGCACCGGCGCAGCTTATGCTTCCGCCATTGGACTACGGCTTTACGCAGGTTCTTTTTGATCCATGTTTCACGCTCCGCTGGCTGCAATTTCTTAGCGCTGATTAAATCATCAGCCTTTTCTTCGTACTGGATCGCCAGTTCCTCGGCAATTACCCTGATATCAATCTCTTTGGTGGCCTTAAGAGGCACCCATTCACCGTTGGTTTTCCGTATAGCTCCTACAGCCTGAAAACTCACGTAATCAACATCCCGGTGGTCATCCAGCCGCTTGCATTCACCCCAGTTCCAGACTATGCCGGCCGCGTGGGCAATCTTCATTAATGCCGGCTTCGCCGGGGCGTAAACAGGAACTTCAACTTTTGTTTTCCTGCCTTCGTCGCCCTGTTTATACACTTGGGTTTTGCCGATGTAATAAACGTCACCATCCTCCGGATTGGGTGACAGCTGCACCACTTCTAAACGTGCCTGGTGAAAAGGGGAGATTTGCTGCACGATAGCGGTCGGTACCAAAACATTGTACTTGTGCCGGTCATACTCTTTGAGAACCTGTAATTCTTTGGATTCTTGTCCTTCAGGCATTTGTTTCACTCCTTTTATTTAATATTTTCGCTTAAGTTAAGCGCCTCTTTTCTTAACCGGTCAAGGATGTATATTTGACCTTTCGGCGTTACCCGCGTTACCTTAAACAGTTTAACTTTACCTGAAACTACTTCTTTATTACTCTGCGTTACTTCAAAGTATCCCCGGTCAACATATTCCTGATATGGTTCCGTACTGTATGGGAATATCAAACCCCACGTGCGAAGTCTCTGGTAAAGGCGCTTTTCACCGATAATAATCCCGTTTTTAGATGCAATTTTAGCCAATTCCCTGATCAATACGCTGTCTTTAGATGCCGCGCAGGTTTCGGCGAAGGAGACGAGGGGTTTTTGCTGTTCGATTTTCTCGGCCAATTCGGCGGCAAGGCGCAGGGCTTCGGGCAGCGTTTTGGGGACTACATACGCACCTGTTTTTCTGATGGATGGAATTACCTCGTGGGTGATCCAGCGCTTGAATGCCCTGGCCTCTGGTTTACGGCTTCCGAGAATCAGGGAGTAAAGCCCGGGTTCGTTTACGATGGCCATTTGCTGAATTCCGCCAGGGGTGTAAATTGAACTTACCCCCTTTTCATCCTCGTCGAGCCTTTCAAGAGCCATTCGACTATTCGTGTGTTCCAACACCTCGCAAACATCCTTTGCTACGAACCAGGGTTCCCCGTCAATAAGTATTGTGCGAACCTGTTGGTTCTGGTAGCTAAAAACCCTTTGAAGTTCCTTCATAAAGTCAATTCGCCTCCTTCAATTCCCTGATCGCAGCCAGAACTTTCTCCCGAAGTTCCGGGGGCAATTCCTTTCGCAGATACTTCGACATTGTAGTGTCCGCAATCCCGATATGGTCGGCTATCTGCCAGAGTTTTAACCCCGCCTCCTTAACTGCAGCCCGAATTTCTGCATTGGCTTGACACATTTTTCTTCCCATCCCTTCTTGTTTTTATTGTGGCAACACCGTTACCATAGGTAACACACGATCAAGATAAAGGGGAAATATATTCCCCCATCTTATTAGCCGTACACAGCTTATTTGCCCTTTTTACCGTCCTCATAGCCCATGCGGTAAAAATAGGGAGCGGCTTTCTCGGTAAGAAACGATTCACTGGCATCGAACGCCGCGATACACTTTTTCTGCAAGTCAATATCTACGGAACCCAAGATATTTAACACTTCTTCTTGCGCCGCTGTAATTTCGCGGGAGCATTTTGCCAATTTCACTAAGGCTTCGTCTATTTTTTCAAGCTGTTCCTCTGATAAGTTAACTTCTTCCAGGACCTTCGGATCGATTTCTCCATTCTTCCAGGAGATATATTCCTCCATGAA
>LDZT01008356.1_pt1 | contig 34931 bp, 34 predicted proteins | sample 615521 | NCBI WGS metagenome assembly LDZT01 (sample SAMN03408292, study PRJNA278302) | terrestrial metagenome | isolation source: oil reservoir sample SB1 | place: USA: Alaska, North Slope, Schrader Bluff formation | collected 2011-09 | reverse complement strand
GTTTTCTTTGAAAAAACCCCGAGCCCATCCGTTGCTGCTGTAAAAATCAGATCATCTTTTTTTGTAAGTTCATAAAACTCACCAAAAAGGTTGTTTGGATATGAGTTGTATTTTCCTTTTCCATTTTTTATATGTATGTATGCGTTATCAAGGAGAATCTCAGTTGAGTCATCCTTATAGAATTGGTAAACAAAAAATGTTGGAAAATCGAAGTGAACCTCATAGTATGAAGAATCTGAGAGTGTTGTCCAGAAGAGTTTATTTTGAGAAACAAAATATATTGTATCCTTGTAATATTCGAGATCTATAACAGAAAGAAGATTATCAAATTTTTGATAGAATTTTTTTCCTTTTATATCAACAAAACCTATACCTCTATCGTTTGAAACTACAAAATAGTTTTCATCTATAGGTTTTGCTCTGAAAAAAAAGGTTGTGAGACTGTTAGGAATGTTGAAAAATTTCTCTTTTGATATATCGTAATAAAATATTCCTCCCAGTTGAGTCAAAAATAGAACATATCTTTTTGATGAGGTGATAACGCTTATTTGGTTATCAGGTATCTGTGGTATGTCCGATATCAAAAAGTATTCGAAAGATCTTTTTAAAGGATCGTATCTTGTAATGTTTATACAGTTTAGTCCTGCGATCCAGAGATTTTTTAGGGAATCAAGAGATATTGACCTTATATCAATAGAACCAGTTCCATACAGAAAGTGTTTCCTTTTTAAACTGTACCTATCTATTTTTAAAAAACCAATTCCATCAGTTCCAACATAGTAGTTCTCTTTATCTTCAAAAACTGTGGTGAAATTGTAATCTTTATTTTTATAAGTGATGGTGTATGGCAGGAGTTGTGGATAGTTGTTTACATCTTTATTTATCTCTTTCCAGATTATATTTTCATTGTTTTTGCTTTTTTCCCATCCTTCGGTTTTTAAACCATATTTCGGAGAAGAGTATATGAGAGTATCTATTTTAACATAAAGTGATTCATTAGTAACACCTATACCAGAAACTGATTTGCCTGAAAAATCAACTATTTTACAGAACTCTATCGTATCGTTGAAAATATCGTAATGGTATAAAAAATCCCTTCCAGTAAAGTAGATATTTTTATTATGGAATGGATCTGGAAAAAGGTTTTTAAAGGGAATATCGTACATCCATTTTCTGAATGAAACCAGAGTGGTCAACTCGTCGGTAAACTTATCGAGTTGTAGTATGCCAGTTGAGGTTGCAATATAGATTTTATCAATATCACCTGCGATGTCTAATACATTCAAAAAATAAGAGAAGTTATAGTAATCCTGAGTACTCAAATTTTGTGTGCAGAAAGAAGAGTTGAAAACTGTTAAAAATATAATTAAGAAAAATATTTTATGAAAAAATCTCATTTTGGACTTCTCCGATATTTTCGGCAATCTGACTTATCAAAGGATTTTTACCTTTAGAATATTCTGCCGCTTTGAAATGGGTATAAACTCCTATAACTGATGCCGTTAAAATGTCATAACCGAAAGAAATATAGCCACCTATAATTCCAGCCAACAAATCACCGGAACCCGCAGTTGCAAGTTTTATGTTTGAATTTGGAAGTATGAAGGTATTTTCTCCATCAGTTACAACAGTTGGTGGAGATTTTAGAACTGTTACAACCGAATACTCTGATGAAAAATCTTTAGCGAAAGAAATCTTTTCCTTTATATTTTTAAATCTTTTTTTAGTCAGTCTGAAGAACTCTTCAGGGTGTGGTGTAACAACTCTGTTTTTTAAAAACTTTTTTTTCATTTTTTCATCGAGTCTGGAAATTATATTTAAACCGTCCGCATCTATTAGAACCTTTTTCTTTTTTAAAAGTTCCATTATCTTCAAAAATTTCTCCTCTGAATTCTGATCATTACCAAAACCGCAACCAATAACAACGTTATCACTTTTTGAAACTGCATCCTCGATTCTGTTTATGTAAACAGCTTCTTTCAAAAATCTTATCTTCTCATTCCCGAGTTGGTTCACATAGACTATTCCAACACCTGCTTTCATTGCCCCAAAAGATGCTATCTGAATGGCACCCTCCATACCTTTGTTACCACCTATGAGAAGGAGGTTTCCTCTTTCCCTTTTATGTGAATAATCCTCTCTTTTAGTATGGGAATGTTCTATCAATCCTTTAACTATATCTTTCTCTATTATGGTCTGAAAATCGAAATCAAAAATTATGTCGTTTGGAATGGAAATATCAGCAACATAGAGATCACCGGTGAATTTTTTTGAATCCTTCCACAACATTCCTGTTTTCACGAAACCAAAAGTTATGGTTGAAGAAGCCCTTATAGCATCCTTATCGAAAAGACCTGTTGAAGAATCGAGTCCCGATGGTATATCCAGAGAAAATATTTTTTTCTTAGAAAAGTTCATCTTTTTAACATATTTTCTAAAAAATGGAGTAAACTCACCATGAAAACCTGTTCCAAACAAACCATCAACTAAAAGATCACTTGAAGAAAGAAGATTTGAAAAAGTTTTTTCAGTTGGGTTAAAAAATATTTTATCAGTTAACTTTTTCAAAATCTCAAGATTTCTGCCACTTTCAGGTGATAATTTTTTTAGATCCCCTAAAACAACAGTTTTAACATCATAATTTTTGTTGAAAAGATGCCTTGATAGTGCTAATCCATCACCACCATTGTTTCCAGTAGAACAAACTATAAGAGGTCTTTCAAAATTGTAATTTGAAATAAGTAGATTACATGATGCTATGGCTGCGTTTTCCATAAGAACTATAGGTTCAATCAAAAATCTCTCTTTGCACACTCTATCTATTTTTTTTGAAACTTCTCCGTATATTGAAAACATAGAAAAATATTATAGTTAAAAGTTAGTTAAGTCAATATAATGGTAATTCATTCTTAAAAATTTCTGATCTTTCTTTACTCAAAATTAAAAGAAAAAGATATTCATTAAAGATTTTACAAACTTATGATAGATCTTTATTTTTTATATATATCTGTTATAATCTAAAATTATGATAAAAACCAGATTGTTTTTTCTTCTTACTCTTTTAATTCTTATCTCCTGTGCAAACTTTAATGCTTATTTTAACATATATTACAATGCTGAGAAATATTATAAACTCGGAATAAAACCTATTGAGGATGGAAAACCTGTCGACAGGTCATACCTTGATAGATCGATAGAGAAATCCTCAAAAATATTGCAACTTTACCAGAATTCAAAATATGTTGATGATGCACTTGTTCTTATAGGAAAATCTTACATGTACAAGGGTGATTATTCAAAAGCTATAAAAAAATTCACGGAACTTATAGATTACTTCCCCACATCAAAATATTTCGAGGAAGCGCTGTTCTATCTCGGTAAAACCTATCTCTTTCAACAGGACACAAACATAGCCATATCGATATTCCAACAGGTGGTTGCGAAAAATGGAGATTTTCAGAATGACGCTATAAAAGAGATCACAAACATATATATTGAAAAAAAGGAGTATGATAAGGCTGATACTCTCGTTGAAAACATAACGGGAAAAGCTAAAAACGATCCCTTGAATATTTTTATTAAAGGAAAGATAAAATATCTTAAGAATGATTATCAAAATGCTTTAAGAAACTTCTCAAAGATAAAATTAAAATCGTTACCGAAAGAGTATATTTTCGATTACTATAGGTACATCATAAGCAGTTATATAGAACTTGGTGATCTTAAAAATAGTGAAAAGTACGTAAACCGTGCTATAGATATTTTTCAGAATCACAGCAAAAGAAATTCTTTTTATTTTTTAAAAGCTCAGATTTTTGAAAAGAAGAAAGAGTATGAAAAATCTATAAGTTTAATAGATGAAATTGTTTCTGGAAGGGATAAATTCCTTCTCGATTCTCTCCTTTTTATGAAAGGTTATATTTATGAAAAGTATTTAAACGATCTAAAAAATGCAGAAAAATCTTATAGAATGATAGTTGAAAACCAGCAAAATTCACCACTTTATTACCAGGCTGAAGCGAAATCTAAATCTATACAGATTTTACTATCCCTAAAAGATGAAAATTCCGAGTTAACCGAAGAGGAAAAGGCAAAAAACAGATTCGTTCTTTCTGAAATAGAGTACTTTTTTCTTGGCAGAACTGAAGATGCTATATCCGGATACAAAACCATTGTTGACTCTTTCCCATCGTCCTACTACTCTCCAAAAAGTTTATTCGCTCTCTCTTACATTTACCTTAAAGAATATAAAGATACATTGAAATCTTTAGAATTTTTAGAAAGGATAGTAAAAGATTATCAGACTACTGAGTTCTATACAGATGCTTTAAAAAGAATTGGAGAATTAAAAAGTGATTGAAAGTGTTTTAAAAAAGATTTATTTAACAGAAAATGTTTTTCTTTTGGAAATATCAAGAAGTAACAGAGAGAATATACTTTTAGGGCAATTCGCATCCATAAAAACATCCTTAAAGGATAAAATTTTAAGAAGACCTTTCACTATAGTAAAAAATGATAAAAACTCTCTAACTTTTTTGATAAAAGTTGTTGGAAGTTCAACTGAAAATATAGGAAATTTGGATAAGGGAGATTATGTGGATATTCTTTATCCTCTTGGAAAAGGATTTGAAGAGAATTTGGATTATGAGAATACGATTTTCGTTGGTGGTGGAATAGGGATTGCGGCTTTGATACCTTTTTTAAAGGGGAAAAATTATAAACTGGTTTTTGGTGATAGGGAAGGTGAATATGAAGAAGTTTTAAAATATTTTTCCTTAAAAGGTTTGCACTGTCAGGAGAAAAAGGGAAGATTTAAAGGTTATCCAACAGATTTTCTAAACAGGTTTGATTTTGATACCATTGTTGGATGTGGACCTAAAGAGATGTTGAAAAGTTTAAAAAACTACTCTGTTAAAAAGGATAAAAGGTTTTACGCTATCTATGAAGAGGTGATGGGTTGTGGTATTGGCCTATGTAATGGATGTTCTGTAAAAATGGAGAATGGAGATTTTATAAAACTCTGCACAGAAGGACCTATACTTGATGGAAAAAGGATTATTTATGATTGATATGAGAGTTAAAATTGGAAAAACAACTTTAAAAACTCCAATAATAGGTGCAAGTGGATGTTCTGGCTGGGGAGTAGAACTTTCCAAATTTAACGATTTTGAAAAGATAGGTGGTTTTGTTACAAAATCGATAACTTTGAAAAAAAAGGTTGGAAACCAGAATCCAAGGATAAGAGAGGTTTATGGTGGTATACTTAACTCGATAGGTCTTGAAAATAATGGTGTAGAATATTTTATTGAAAATATTTTGCCTCAGATAAAAAATTATAGGTGTGCAAAATTTTTAAATCTCGCTCCTTTTTCAAAAGATGATCTTGTATCTATGATAAAGACACTTGATAGTAATGAAGGTTTCGACGGTTATGAGGTAAACATCTCCTGCCCTAATATCTCCAACAAAAAAGTTAACTTTAACTCAAGTTTTGATGACTCAAAAAAACTTTTGAAAGGTATAAGAAAACTGACAGAGAAAACTCTACTTTTAAAATTGTCACCTTCATATGAGGAATCTTTTAAAATAGCAAAATTTGCAGAAAGGGAAGGTTTCGATGGGATAAGTTTCACAAACACTTATATTGGTACACTTGTTGATGTAGAAAAAAGAGAGTTCGTTTTTAAAAATATACAGGCAGGTTTTTCAGGCCCAGCAATAAAACCTTTATCCCTTTTCAATGTTTACAAAATGGTTAAATCTGTTAAAATTCCAGTTATAGGAATAGGTGGAATTACAACCTTAAACGATCTTTTAGAGTTTTTAGTAATAGGTGCAACAGCATGTCAGATAGGAACTGGAGTTCTTGTAAACCCCGGGATTTTGGAAGAACTTTCAAAAAGTTTGGAAGAGTATATGAAGGAAAGAAAGATAAAAAAAATAAAAGAGATTATAGGAAGTATCAAGGAGAGATTATGAACGCTAAAGATAGACTTATAGTAGCGTTAGATTTTGACTCTTTGAAAAAGGCTGAAAAACTTGTTGATCTTCTTGAAGATGATGTCACAACATACAAGGTTGGACTTCAACTCTTTACAAAAGAGGGGTACAAGTCTTTGAATATGCTGAAAAAGAGGAACAAAAAAATATTCTTGGATCTCAAATTCCATGATATACCTAACACTGTAGTTGGCGCAGTTTCTTCAGTCCTTGAACATGGTGTTGATATGTTGACAATACATGCTATGGGTGGATTCGATATGATGGAGAGTGTTGCAAAGTTGATATGGCAGAGAAGGGAAAGGAAAAATCATGCTCCCAAAATCTTTGCTGTAACACTACTAACATCTCTTGACAGTGCTTTTTTACAGGATATTATAGGAGCAGATTCAAGGACAGTGGAAGAAGAGGTTTTGATATTGGCACAGGCGGCAAGATCCGCTGGAATAGATGGTGTTGTTGCTTCTCCCCTTGAAGTTAAAATGCTAAGAAAAAAGTGTGGAGATGAACTTTTGATACTGACTCCGGGTATAAGACCAAGAGGTTTTGAAAATGCTGATCAGCAAAGGAGTGCGACTCCTTTTGAAGCGATAAGGGATGGAGCAGACTATATAGTTGTCGGAAGACCTATAACAGCATCTGAAAACCCAAAGAAGGTTGTGAAAAGCATTTTGAAGGAGATAAGGGATGGACTTAAAAAGACTTGAAAAGGAAAAAGTTATCCTAAAAGGACATTTCCTTTTAACGAGTGGATTGCATTCCGATACATATTTTGAGAAGTTCAGAATACTTGAAAATCCGAAGATGTTATCAGAACTTGTTTCAATAGTAGTAAAAAAACTCAAAGGAAAAAGTTTCGATTATGTCCTTGGTCCAGTTGTTGGAGGAATAGTTGTATCTTATGAGTTTGCAAGACAGTTGAAATGCAAAGCAGCGTTCCTTGAAAAAAGGGATGATAAACTTGGGCTTTTCAGAGGAACTCCAATAACTCCAAACGATAGGATTCTTCTCGTTGATGATGTTTTAACAACTGGAAAATCTATATATCAGATGATAGATGCTGTAAAAGATTTTAATGGAAACATAGTTTCGATAGGTGTTTTGATAGATAGAAGTGATAATATCAGTTTCGAATATCCTTTGTTCTACGGGATGAAGGTTGAAGCGAAAACTTATGTTCCAGAGAATTGTCCTTTATGTGAAAAGAAAGAAATACTGGTGAGACCAGGTGGTAAAAGATAAGGAGGATTTATGTCAGGACATAATAAGTGGAGTACAATAAAAAGAAAAAAAGCAGCAGAAGATAACAAGAGGGGACAAATATTTACAAAACTGATCAAAGAGATAACACTCGCTGCAAGAGAGGGTGGTGGAGATCCAGAACTCAACTCAAGGTTGAGATCCGCTATCGCTGCTGCGAAAAAAGCGAACATGCCTGCAGAAAATGTTGAAAGAGCCATAAAAAAGGGAACTGGAGAATTGCCTGGAACAACATACGAAGAGGTTGTTTATGGTGGATATGGACCTGGCGGTGCAGCTATCCTTATAGATGTTGTAACTGATAACAAGAATAGAACTACAGGTGAATTGAGACATATATTCACGAAATTTGGGAAAGAACTTGGGGATGTGAGTTCAGTTGCATGGATGTTTGAAAAGAAAGGCCTCATAGAGATCGATGGAACAAAATACAAATTCGATGATATAATGGAAATAGCTATAGATGCTGGTGGAGAGGATGTTGTTATAACAGGTGATGTTATTCAGGTTTTTACAGCACCTGAAGATCTCTACAAGTTAAAAAAAGTTTTTGATGATAAAAAGATTGAAACAACTAATGTTACACTTACTAAAAAACCACAGTCAACAGTTCAACTTAATGAAAATGATGCATCCACGATGTTGAAACTTATAGATACACTCGAAGAACATGAGGATGTTCAGAATGTCTATTCGAACTTCGATATATCTGATGAACTTATGGAGAAGTTGAGCAAGTGAAAGTTGTTGGATTCGATCCAAGTTTAAAACAGACAGGTTATGCTATAGTTAATGATCTTTTTGAAATAGTTACAGCAGGTATAATAAAAACCGATCAGCACGAGAATATAGAAAAAAGGTTGTATGAAATTTTTTCAGAATCCGACTCAATAATTCAAAAATTCAAACCTGAATACGCGGTATTTGAAGAGTCCTTCTACCATAAGAATGTTAAAACAACATCAATACTTTCAATGGTTCGTTCAGCTATCCTTGTTTCATGTGTTAAGAATGATGTTAAAGTTAAATTTTTTTCTCCAAATCTGATAAAAAAATCTATAACTGGTAGAGGACACTCAACAAAGGAACAGGTTCAGTTTATGGTGAGAACTATTTTCAAGATTGATAAAAGTTTACCTTACGATGTTTCAGATGCTCTTGCTGTAACATACACTTTTTTGAACAGAAAAGATTATGAACTGGTATATTAAAGGAATTTTGACTGAAAAGATACTTCCATTTATCGTTGTTGAAAACAATGGTATAGGTTACAAGATAAGAGTTTCTTTTACAACTTTCTCTTCACTTCCAGAACCGGGTGATGAAGTTAAAATTTTCACATACCTTTCTTTGAAGAATGAAGATTTTGAAATTTTTGGATTTTCATCGTCAAAGGAGAGGGATATTTTTTTGAGGTTGATCGAAATACCTAAAATTGGACCAAAAACAGCTATTTCTATATTCAACACTCTTTCTGTTGAGGATTTTGAGAATGCAATAAACAACTCTGATCCAAAAGTTCTTGCAAGGGCAAAAAATGTGAGCAAAAAACTTGCTGAATCTATAATACTTGAACTTGCCGGGAAAATTTCTTTTGAAAGTAGAGGTGTTGCAAAGGATGCCTACGATGCTTTAAAATCTTTGGGATTTTCGGATAAAGATATTTCACCTATTCTTAACGATGTTTTGAAAAACATAAAAAATCCTGAAGATGTTGAGGAAATAATCAAAGAGGTTCTAAAGAGGTTAAGATGAATAAGGAGATAATATCTTCTGATAAACTTAATGAGGATAAAGAGATAGAGGAAAGTTTAAGACCCAAACTTTTAGAATCCTTTGTTGGGCAGGAGAAGTTAAAGGAGAATCTTAAAATCTCTATCGAATCTGCAAAGATCAGAAAGGATGTTTTGGATCATATACTTTTCTTTGGTCCCCCAGGTCTTGGGAAAACAACCCTCTCATACATAATAGCTAACGAGCTTGGAGTAAAGATATACTCAACAAGTGGTCCTATACTTGAAAGACCTGGAGATCTTGCAGGGATTTTAACAAAACTTGAAAGAGGTGATGTCCTTTTTATCGATGAGATCCATAGAGTGAACAGGGTTGTCGAAGAATACCTCTATCCTGCAATGGAAGATTTTGTTCTTGATATAATGTTAGATACAGGTCCTTCTGCAAGGAGTATAAAGATAAAGATAAAACCTTTTACCCTTATTGGGGCAACGACGAGGAGTGGACTCTTGACCTCTCCTTTGAGGTCGAGGTTCGGTATGAGTCATAGGTTGGATTTTTACACTGACGAGGATTTGAAAAATATTTTAAAAAGGTCTTCCAAAATACTTGGAATAGATTCATCAGATGAGGGTCTTATAGAGATAGCGAAAAGATCGAGGGGGACACCGAGGGTTGCAAACAGGCTTTTGAAAAGGGTAAGGGATTTCGCAATAGTTAAAGGGAAAGGTGTTGTGGACCGTAAAACTGTAATTGATGCGATGAAGATGCTCGATGTTGATCAACTTGGACTTGATGAGTTGAGTGTTTCAATATTGAAAACTATAATTGAAAAGTATAACGGTGGACCTGTTGGGATATCAACCCTCGCAATATCTGTTGGGGAAACCGCTGAAACACTTGAGGAGGTCTATGAGCCTTTCTTGATAATGAAGGGACTTATAAAAAGAACACAAAGGGGAAGGGTTGCAACAAAACTCGCATTCGAACATCTTGGATACAAATATGAAGGAGGGCTTTTTGATCTATAGGATATTTTTTCTCCTTTCAATATTTTTTCTGATAACTGGTGTAATATTCTTTTTATTCGAAAAGATAAATTTCAAAAATCCTTTAGATTTCAAAATAGAAAGGGAAAATTTTAAATTCTATTTTCCGTTGGGAACATCAATAATAGTTTCTATAGTTTTAACAATAATTTTAAACATAATTTTTAGATTTTTCAAAAGATGAGTTTCAACATTTCTGACTACGATTTTAAACTCCCAAAAGAACTTATCGCTTTTTACCCTTCAAAAAAAGGTGAGAGTAGATTACTTGTTGTTGATAGGGGGAAAAAAGATTTCTATGAAAAGAAATTTTCAGATATCGTTGATATAATACCACATGATTCTTTACTTGTAAGAAACATAACAAAAGTCGTAAAAGCGAGAATTTTTGGGAAAAAGGAGAGTGGTGGTAGGGTGGAGATCCTAATACTCGATCCTTTTTCTGAAGGAAAAATATTCAAAGCACTAATAAAATCAAGAAGAAGGTTGATGGAAAAAGAGAAGGTTTTCTTAGATGGAAATAATTTTATAGAAATTCTAAAAAGGGAGGGTAGAGAGTATACAGTTAAGATACCTTTTGAAGACAAAGAATACTTTTTTGAAAGGTATGGACATGTTCCATTGCCTCCCTATATAAAGAGAGAGGACAGGGATGATGATAGTGAAAACTATCAAACATGTTATGCGAAGATGATAGGTTCATCTGCCGCTCCTACGGCAGGTTTGCATTTTACAGAGGAAATTTTAAAATCTTTGGAGAAAAGGGGAGTCAAAATAGTTGATGTTATTTTACATATTGGTCTTGGGACTTTCGAACCTGTAAAGGTTGATGATATAAGAAATCACAAAATGCACTCTGAATACATACAGATAGATGATGATGTAGTAGAATTATTAAACTGTTATAAAACAAAAAAGAAAAAAATAGTTGCTGTTGGAACAACGAGTTTGAGGACTCTTGAAACGAGTTTCACAGGGGAAATCTTTTTGCCAAAAAAAGGTTTTACGGATATTTTTATTTATCCTCCATATAAGATAAAATCAGCAGATATACTTATAACAAATTTTCATCTTCCAAAATCTACACTTCTTATGCTTGTTTCAGCTTTTGCTGGAAGAGAACTTATTCTAAAATCTTACAATTTTGCTATAGAGAAAAATTTCAGATTTTTTTCTTATGGAGATGCGATGGTGATAATATGAGTGAAATATTTGAAATTGTAAAAAAGAATGGTAAAAAAAGGCTGGGAGTTTTAAAAACAGCACATGGTATAGTTGAAACACCGAACCTTATGTTTGTCGCAACCCAGGCGAGTGTCAAGGCTATGTCAGCAAAAGATCTTTTTGATTGGGGAATTCAGTTTTTGATAACCAACACTTACCATCTATATCTTAGACCTGGACTTGAGATAATAAAAAATGCAGGTGGAGTTCACAAGTTTATGGGTTGGGAAAGAACACTTTTTTCAGATTCTGGTGGATTTCAGATTTTTTCTTTATCTAAATTAAGAAAGTTCAAAGATAATGGAGTTATCTTTCAATCACATATTGATGGCTCTTACCATGAGTTCACACCAGAAAACAATGTTGACATGCAAAGAGTTCTTGGAACAGATGTTATGATGGTTTTGGATGAATGTATGGAGTATCCTGTTACATTTGAGTATGCCAAACATTCTGTTAAAAGGACTTTAGATTGGGCTAAAAGGGCAAGGGAACAGTTTCTTAAAACATCTCCAATTTATGGTTACAAGCAGTACCAGTTTGGAATAATACAGGGATCCATATTTGAAAATCTAAGAGAATACTGTTCAAAAGAGTTGCAAAAGGTAGATTTTGATGGATACGCTATGGGAGGTGTTGCGATAGGTGAATCAAAAGATTATATTAGAAAAGTTATTGATATGGGCGATAGAATAATGCCAAATGATAAGCCGAGATACCTTATGGGAGTTGGAGAAGAGGATGATATAAAGTATGCTGTTGAGAAAGGTTTTGATCTTTTCGATTGCGTTGTTCCAACAAGGAACGCGAGAAATGGTGCACTTTTTACAGAGAAGGGTAAAATTTTGATAAAGAACGCAAAATACAAAAATGATTTTTCTCCAGTTGAGGAAGGATGTAACTGTCATCTATGTAAAAACTACACAAGAGCATATCTCCATCATCTTTTCAAATCGAAGGAAATGCTTGCAGGTATTCTTGCAACTGAGCATAATATAAACTACTATATGAGATTGATGAAAAAAATAAGGGGATCTATTTAAAATTTTATCAACATTTTAAAGAATTCTAAAACTTTTTTCAAAAATTCCAAAACCTGTGGATCATGTTTTTCAGGGGTGAAAAGATGTTTACCAAAGGCTATTAAACCTATAGCTGTAAAACCGATTGCAAACTGTCCTATCGCAAAAAGTCCAAATGAAAGTTGACCTATCGCAACTACCCCAAAAGAGAATTGAGCAACAGATATGGGAGCAAGAATGAATTGTCCAAATCCGAATATGAATGCAAACCCAAACTGTGCTATAACAAAATACCCTGTCGCAAACTGCCCGATTGCAAAAAATCCTTTTGCTGTTCTTAACTTCTTATTCTCATCTACTCCCCAAGATATGTGGTAAAGTGGAAGTCCAAAAATAATTTTATCACTCTTTTTATCGAAACCAAAACTGTTTAACTTTTTATCATTCATTATAATATTTTATCATAAAAATTTTTATTTTCAATTTTTATTGAAAAAAAATATTTTATCTATTAAAATAAAAAAAATGGAGGAGAAATGAAAAAATACATGCCACTTTTACTTGTTTTTATTTTTTTTATTTCCACCGCTTTAACAGGTCAAAATTTTTTTATGACAAAAAATATTAAAGTTCAAAGTGATAGTTTAAATGTTAAATCAGTTGGGAAACTCCCATTTCATAAAAATTCATACGATGTTTGTGTAAAAGATAGTTTTGCTTTTATATGTTTTGACAATTCTCTAGTTGTTTTAAATATAAAAGATAAATATGATTTAAAGATCGTAGATGAAATTCCTATTTATTCTCCATTCTGCATAGCACAGTCAGGCAATTATATTTTTGTTGGGACGGATGGTTACGGTTTAAATGTTTACGATATATCTGACCCTGAAAATATAACTTTGAAAGGTTTTTATGATACCGATACTCCTATTTTCAATATTAAAATTTCGGGAAATTATGCTTACCTTGCAAACACATATGATGGTCTTGTTATTCTTGATATCTCCGATCCAACAAATCCAGTTATGGTTGGAAAAGATAATACCTATAACTATGTTCTATCAGTTTTTGTTGAAAATGGTTACACTTACATTACAAACTTTGACTCTAAATTTGTTATATATGATGTTTCAAATCCATCAACACCTTCAGAGGTTGGTTCTATAAACTTAAATGGTTCATTATACGATTTAACGGTGAATAACAATTATGCTTTCATTGCGAATAATGGGAGTCTTACGATAGTTGATGTTTCAGATAAAGCAAATCCATTTATATATGATTCTTTAGAAATTAGTGGATATCTTTCTGATCTTTATATAAGTGGAAATTATCTTTTCGTTTCAGCAGGAGATTTTGGTTTAAAGATAATAGATATATCAGACATTTCAAATCCAATTGAAATTGGCTCTTTACTCCCAGATGAGGATATTGTCTATTTTAGATCTGAAATTGTTGATAGTTTGGCTTTAATATCAACTTATTATGGAGGTGTTGTTCTTGCTGATATAACAGACTATTTATCACCAGTAAAGATTAATTCGTATTCTACTTTTGGAAGAGTCAACAAAATTGAAATTAAAGGTGATTTAGCTTTTCTTTCAAGAAGTGAAGATCTTTTAAAAATTTATGATATATCTAACGAGCAAGATATTAAACTTATAGCAGAATTTGATTCTTTACCTTACATAAATAATATGCTTCTTTCTGAAAATTATCTTTACACTCTTCATACTTTTGATGGTTTATATATAGTTGATATTTCAGATTCATCAAATCCTCAAATAATTTCAAATATCCTTCCAAAATCTGAATTTACTGGAATCTTTTTAAAGGATAGTTTTCTTTATGTTGCAGATTATGATTCTGGTTTATACATTTATGATGTCTCTGATCCTTATATTTTGACTGAAGTTGGAAACTGTAAGTTACCAAATCCTATAGAGGATATTTTTGTTCAAAATAGTTATGGATTCATATCAGCAGGTTATTTCGGTATGTTTATAGTTGATATTTCAGATCCTTCAAATCCAGTTTATATAGGAAACTATGATACAGATGGATATTTAAGCAATTTGATTGTTGATGGAAATTATGCATATCTTGCTGATGGTTTTAATGGGTTAAAAATTTTAGATATATCTACACCATCTTCTCCGATTGAAAAAAATTCTTATCCAACAGATGGTGATTTTATGAAAGTTTCAAAAGTTGGAAACTACCTTTATATTCTTGACTATTATGAGGGCTTAAAAATAATTGATGTTAACGATGTGATGGATTTAAAAGAGAGAGGATATTATAAAGTGCCAGGTGGTATGGAAGATCTTTATGTTGATAATAACAGAATTTACCTTTCAAATGGAGATTTTTATATTTTACAAACTACCTTTTCGGGAGATACTGATAAAAGGAAAGTTCAAAAAGAAAATTTAAAATTTTATAAAGACCGCATAGTTTTTGAGTTGAAGGATAGAAAAAATTCGGTAAAGATCTATGATATCACAGGAAAGGTTGTTCTGTTTGAGAAAAATCTAAAAGTTGGTAAGAATTTTTTGATGTTAGAAGGTTTAAAATCTGGAGTCTACTTTATTAAAATAGATGATGGAGAAAATTATTGGAGAGAAAAATTTTACTTTTTGAAATAAAACATACGTGTTGATTAATTTTAACATTAGACTTTGATCAAAAACAATTTATTGACTCAATACTTCTTTCGAATAGTTATAAAATAGATAATTGACTAAACAGACAAATTAGATATAATCATTAAAAAAAGAGAGAAATTATGGAAAAAAATTTATATGGAATCATACTTGCAGGTGGAAGAGGTGAAAGATTCTGGCCAAGGTCAAAAAAGGTTAGACCTAAACAACTCTTGCCTGTAATATCTAAACAAACGATGCTTGAAGAGACCTTTTCAAGATTGAACAATTTTATTCCAAAAGAAAAAATATTCGTTGTTGGAACAGAGATTTTGAAAGAACCTATAGATTCGTTGGGAATATTTGAAAAGAGTAATTTGATGTATGAACCTTTTGGTAAAAATACAGCGCTCGCTATCGGTTTTGCTGCTATAAAACTTAGAAGTATAGATAAAGATTCTGTGATGCTTGTTTGTCCTGCTGATCACAGTATTTTCCCTGACAAAGATTTTCAAAAAACTATACAGATAGGTATTGAGTATGCTTTGAAAGGCAACCTTGTAACTTTTGGTATAACTCCAACAAGACCTGATGAAGGTTATGGATATATTGAACTCGGGGAATCACTTTTAGATGAACAAGTTTACAAGATAAAATCTTTTAAGGAAAAACCCAATGTTAAAAGAGCTATATCCTATCTGAAAAAGGGAAATACACTTTGGAATAGTGGTATATTTTTATGGAAGACGGAAACACTTCTTGAAGGCATAGAGAAATATCTTCCTGATATGTACAGGGAACTTCTCGAATATGAAAAACATATTGGAAAGAGTGATGAAAGGGACAATATTTTAAAACTTTATGAAAAATCACCAGCTACTTCTATTGATTTTGGAGTTATGGAACAGGCCGAAAATATTGTTATAGTTAGAGCACAGTTCAACTGGGATGATGTCGGAGATTGGAATGCACTTGAAAGGATTAAGAATAAGGATAAGGAAGGGAACATTGTTGAGGGAGAGGTTGTTACTTTGAACTCAAAGAACAGTATAATAATTTCAGATTCTGGCCTTGTTACCGTAATAGGTGTTTCAGATCTTATAGTTGTTAGAACAGAGAATGAAACGTTAGTTTGTAAAAAGAATGAAACAGGTGAAATAAAAAATCTTTTAAAAATACTTGAAAAAGATGAAAAGTATAAAAAATACCTTTAAGGAGGGTTAAATGTTAAGAAAGTTATTGATTTTAGTTCTCTTCTTCTCTCTTGTTTTTGCTGGATGCACGAAAAAAGCAAAAACAACAGAACCTGTTCAGCAGCCAACAGTTATTATAGAGGAGGAACCAAAAGTTGAGGAAGTACAAGTTGAACAACCAAAACTTGAAGTTATAGAGGAAACACCTTCTCAGGATACCACTTTAACACAGAATGTTGTCGTTGAATACAAAGTTCAAATTTTTGCTACTTACGATGAGACAAAAGCTAACAAAGTTAGGGATGAAGCCAAGGGGAAATTTACAGAGGAAGTTTATGTTGAATACATTCCACCATACTACAAAGTTAGAATAGGACATTTTAAAACAAAAGAGGAGGCAGACAGTTATAGAGATTTAGTTAAGGAGAAAGGTTACTCTGACGCTTTCACTGTTGTGCCATGAGAGAGTTGAAAATATTTTTTGCAACCCATAATCTTGACAAAAAGAGAGAAATTGAGTATATTTTAACTTCAAAAAAAATAAAAGTTCTTTACATAGAAGATTTTCCCCATTATCCAGAAGTTGAAGAGACCGGTAAAACACTTGAAGAGAATTCTCTGATTAAAGTTTTAAATGGCTACTCTTTTACAAAAATTGATACTTTTGCAGAGGATACTGGTCTATTCGTCGAATCCTTGAATGGCGAACCGGGAGTTTTCACCTCAAGGTATGCTGGAAAAGATGCCTCCTACAGAGATAACTATATGTTGCTTTTGAAAAGGATGGAAAGTTTCATAAAGGATTCAGAGAGGAGAGCATATTTTAAGACTGTGATAACTTTTAAGAGTGAAAATTTCACAAAACAGTTTGAAGGTATCTGTAAAGGTATTATCTCTAAGGAACCTAAAGGTGAAAAAGGGTTTGGATACGATCCGGTTTTTATCCCTGAGGGGTTTAAAGAAACATTTGCCCAACTTGACGAATCTTTGAAAAATCGGATCTCTCATAGAGCAAAAGTAGTAGAAAAGTTTATAGATTTTCTGGAAAAAGAATATATCGGGGCATAGCGCAGTCCGGTTTAGCGCGCCTGTTTTGGGAGCAGGAAGTCGCTGGTTCAAATCCAGCTGCCCCGATTTTATGGTGAGTGTAGTTCAATTGGTTAGAGCTCTGGATTGTGGTTCCAGCCGTTGGGGGTTCGAGTCCCCTCACTCACCCCATTTTTAATAAAAAAGCGCCTGTAGCTCAATTGGATAGAGCAACGGATTTCTAATCCGTAGGTTACAGGTTCGATTCCTGTCAGGCGCATTCTATATAAGCGTCACTAGCTCAAATGGTAGAGCAACTGACTCTTAATCAGTAGGTTCGGGGTTCGATTCCCCGGTGACGCAAAATTATTTTAAGTTGGAAATTTCCCCTGAATAGAGATTTATAATAACATCGTTATCAGGTGTTGAATCGTTTAAAAGGTTTTTAAACATATCCTTCTTCAAAAACATTATAAATTTTGATTTTAGTGAAAAGCCTTTAGTTTCAAAAAATCCTTCCGGCATAACCTCATCACCTCTGTAATGTGAAACCATAGAATAAGATATTTTTTTTGCAAGTATATCAGATTCCCTATCAGATATTTTGTAACCTTTTATTATTTTGAACGCTATATTGTATATTCCACTTTCGGTGTACTCCTTTGCATAAGAGTATAACTCGGGAGTTTTTAAAAGTGAAAATGTCTGTATTTTAACAAAAGTATCATTTAAAATTTCAACAATCCTGTAAGGTGAAGGGAATGTTGAAGGTGATCCTGTCTCTATCTCAAAGATGTATCCATTTTTAAATTTTCTTTTTGCAATATCGTTAGCATGAAAATGCCCTGTAAAAACCAACTTCACATCGTATCTTTTTAGAATCTTCAACAACTCTTCGTTGTTTTCCAGAACATATTCAGGATAACCTTTTTTCTGACCGGCAAAATGTTCTATAAGATTATGGTGTATCATTACGATAACTTTTTTATTTCTCCCTTTCAATTTCTCAAGATTATCTTTTAACCAGAATAAAGTTTTTTTGTTTACCTTTCCTGAAACTGTGGAAGGATTTTTCTCATTGTTCAGAAAGTATTTGCAACCGTCAAGTGCTACAAGATAGTATTCTTCATTTAGAGATGTTATATAACTTAAAGAATTCTCATCCTTTGAAAAATAGTTTAAATACCCAAAATTTTGATATAGGTTTTCAAAATCTTTTTTACTTATACTTTCAACTCTCTCTTTACCTTTTTCTTCATACTTGAAACCATCGAAATTGTTTATATCGTGGTTACCACATATGACGAATACTTTTGTTTTCCCATCTAAAATTTTAGAGATCTTTTCTATAAAAAATTTATGGTTTAAAAGTTCACCATCTTTTGTTATATCCCCTGGAACAAGAACAAAATCTAAACTCTCGTTCTGGATATCCTCTAAAAATTGATCGAAAAGAAAAGAAGACTCTTCTAAAAGTTTTCTATCATTTTCAACATATTTTTTGAATTCTTCCGAATTTACGCCAAGTGTTGTATCGTAAAGATGTGTATCAGAAATAACCGCAAACCTGATATTTTTTGAATCTACAAAAATAGAAAGTATCATTATTGGAATTAAAAATATAATTTTTTTCACCCTTACCTCTTTTGGATTACCAAATAAAATTATTTCATACTATCGAAATGAATCCAAAAACTATTAAAACTCCAATTAGTCCTTTATCAAGGTTGTTATGGACATAACCTATAGTGTTATGTGATGAATCTTCAATCCTTTCACTCAAAATGTATGCGATAGGATCTCTCGATGCATCCTGTAAAGTATCACCTTCAAGGTATGCTATTGGATTAGATGAGGAGTCCTCATACCTTCCATAGTGGAAATATCCTATTATATTGTGGTGCTGATCCAATATCCTGTCACTCTCTATATAACCTATAGGTCCCCCAGAAGCATCCTCAATGGTTTTATCATGGATGTAACCAACAATATTGTATGATGCATCATAAATCTTTGTAAGCATAAAGATCTCACTGCATGGAAAAAAGTGAAGATAAAAACGTAATTAACGCTGCCCCGTAGATTACATATAATGTGCCATAGATAAGAGTCTGTGCAACAGTCGAAATACAACCACCGACGAAAGCACTTGTTGCTCTCTTCTTTTTAACTTCAGATGAATAACCGTTTTGAAAACCTCTCACATAATCTTGCCCTTTATCATAAGAGACGTAAGGTGATTTTGGCTCTATGAGGTAACCTAAAAGAGTTGAACCGAGGCAACCGAGTCCAGAAAAAAAACATGTTGCTCCACATCCAATAAGACTCCATAAAAATGAGTTCTCAGTAGATGCAGCGGTTTTTCCATCCTGTAATCCCTCTTCGTAAGTCAGAATTTTTTTCTCCTGCGTTTCCTGTGTATCTTGTGCATATAAAAAAATGTTTGAGATAAAAATGAAAAGCAAAAGTAAAACAGATATTTTTTTCATTTTCTCTCCTTTTGTAAAAAGTATATTATAGATTGATTTTTTTTCAACATTTAATTTTTGATTCTTGAAAAAGATTTTTTATAATCTATACTTATCTTATGAAAAATTTAAAGGAAAAAAGTTTAAAATACCACTCTTCCCCGACAGGAGGAAAGATTGAGATAAGGATAAAAAAAGATTGTGATTCAATAGAAAACTTATCCCTCGCTTACACTCCGGGTGTAGCTTTTCCCTCGCTTGAAATAGAAAAGGATAAAAATTTATCTTACAGGTACACAAACAGAAAAAATCTTGTTGGAGTAATATCTAATGGAACAGCTGTTTTGGGGCTTGGAGATGTTGGACCTTATGCTTCGAAACCTGTTATGGAAGGGAAATCTGTTCTATTTAAAAGATTCGCTTTTATAGATGCTTTCGATATAGAGATATCCGAAAAGGATCCCGATAGGTTTATAGATATAGTAAAATCACTTGAACCTACTTTTGGAGGAATAAACCTTGAAGATATAAAAGGACCAGAATGCTTTTATATTGAAGAGAAACTTGTTGAAAAGATGGATATACCCGTATTCCACGATGATCAGCACGGAACTGGTATAATCGCAACAGCGGGACTTTTAAATGCATGTGAACTTGTCAACAAGGATTTAAAAGACATAAAGTTGGTTGTTTCAGGTGCAGGTGCGGCTGCTTTACCTGTTTTGAAAATGTTCTTGAAAGTTGGTGTCTCTTTAAAAAATATCTTCGTTTTCGATAAATATGGAATGCTTCATAAAAAAAGAAAAGATCTGACAAAGTACAACAGAATTTTTGCTAAAGAAAAAGAGAGCAAAATGGAAGAGGTTATAGAAGGTGCTGACATGTTTTTAGGTTTATCCACAAAAGGTGTTTTAAAGAAAGGTATGTTGAAAAAGATGGCGAAAGACCCTATAGTTTTTGCACTTGCAAATCCAGACCCAGAAATCGATTACCATAATGCTATAGATACGAGAAAGGATGTAATTATAGCAACTGGAAGGTCAGATTATCCGAATCAGATAAACAATGTTTTAGGATTTCCATATATTTTCAGAGGTGTTCTCGATTGTGGAGCGAAAAAGATAAGCGACAGGATGAAACTTGAAGCGGCAAGATCTCTTGCATCACTTGCCAAAAAAAATGTTCCAGAATATATAAAAAAAATGTATAAGGAGGATCTGAAATTTTCGAAAAGGTATTTGATTCCAAAACCTTTTGACAGAAGAGTCTTCGTTGAGGAATCTTATGCTGTTTTAAAAAGTGCCGTTGAAGAGAAATTGAACAGGATAGATGTGGATCCTTCAAATTACAAAAGGGGTTTGAAAAGATGGTTAAAAAGATTTTAAAAAGAAAAGTTGGTATTTTTCTTACAATCTTTATTTTTATTTCAAACTGTGCATATTTGAATCAGGTAAAAACAGTGAAAAACCTTCAATATGAAGTTGAATCTTTTCGATACAAGTCTTTCGATCTTTCTGGTGTTAACTTCGAGTTAAATATGAAAGTATTTAACCCAAACAAAATTGATGTTACTTTTGAAAGAATAGTTTACCAGATCTTTTTTGAATCTAAAAAGATAGGGGAAGGGTACTCTCAAAAAGAGTACATTTTAAAAAGGAATTCTTCTGGAGTTTACTCAACAAATCTAAAGATAAGATATTCCATCCTATCTTCAGATCTTATAGAAAAGTTAAAAGAAGGGAAGTTGGTTCTGGATATTGAAGGGCAGTTAGAGGTAAAAACAAAGTATGGGAAAAACAGTTTTCCCTTTGAGGTGAAAAAAGATATCTCGAAAGAGTTTGATTTTTTAAAAATAGGTAAATAGAGAGAAGAATACCCTCTGCCTTAAAGAGTTCCTTATTGAATAATCCATTATGTGTGAAATTTTTATATTGATAAAATTTGTATTGTATAAAAAGGATAACGTGTTTTCAAAATATACACCTTTAGGGTATTTGTAATTTATGTTCAAAGGTATATCATCACCATTTTTATAAAGAGTGTATGAAACTTTTGGAGTTATATTAAAAGAAAAGTTGGAAAAGATTTTTCTTTCAATATCAGATGAAAATTCGGCTTTGTTGCCATCTATATTAGAAAAACCCAAAGCGGTGTAATCGTAAAAACCATAAAAATAACCATACAGAATGGAAAAATTGTAATCCTCATGTAATCCACTTAAATTGAACTGAAATACAAATGAGTTTGAGTTTATATCGTATTTTCCTGATTTTTCTTCTCTTAACTCATCCTCCCTTCTATAAAATATTGAATAGTTTATATCACTAAAATTTTTTAAACCAAAGTCAAAAAGAGAATTTTTGAAGTAGGATATATTTTTATAGAAAGATCTTTCGTAGTTTAAATTAAAAAATGGTGTGATTGAACTTTTCAAAATTCTGTTTGAAAGAAAGGTAAATTTTAAATTGGACTGGTTTAAATTTATCTCTTTCGTTTCAAGGATATTTTTTGAAAGATCTGAGTAATCAAAATTCAAAGAAGTTTCAAAAGGATAAAACCTTAAAGAAGTGTTGAGATTCCTTTTTGAAAAAGGTTCACTTGAGAGTTTATTCTCTTTTACAAGGATATAATCACCATATATTCTATCGTAAATGTAGGTGTTTGTCTGAGAATCGTATATATATTCTCCCTTCCCCTTTCCAACATAAACATAAGTTTCAACGAGATCATAGATCGAGAGTGAGGTTATGTAAGTGTTCAAAATGTATTCATAAAAATTCTTGTTATTTTTTTTATAAAACATATTGAGTAGAAGGATATTCTTTTTTGTGTTGTTCTCGTCGAATATTTTATATTCTGCCATAAAAGAACCTGTCAATTTTTCATCGTGTAATCTGTTCATTTCAAATTTGAAAGCATCTATCTTTTTTACTTTTAAAGAATCTTTGAAACTCTCCTCATTCCTGAATTCAAAAATAAAATCCCTTTTCGATGTGAAACTTTTTATTCCTCTTCTAACTGTTGAAAAACTTTTTTCCTCATTCTCGATAAAAAAAGAAAAGTTTAAAAATTTAAAAAATCTTGTAAAAGTTATAGACTCATTTCTGTAAACGAAAGAGTCTTTTGATAAAAAATAGTTTGTTTTTAAATCGAAAGCATTGTTAAAAAGTGTATCTGAGTTAAAATTTGTGCTTATCATATTGAATGAGTCCAATTTCGAAAATGACAATTTGGATTTGAAAATTTTTTCAAACCATGGTTGAACCGAAAAAGTTATTTCTCTGAAAGGTGTTTTAAATGTTGTATCGTTTGTAATATACCCATAATCATTTTTTTTATTCCATTTTGTTTTGAAAATTGTGTCATTTTCTCTCAATTTAAAAGAGAAAGATGAAGAGAAACTTTTGAAGGATATTCTTTTTGATTCATAAGATAGAAGGTATGAAAAATCTTTTAAAAATTCCTCTTGAAGGTTGTATCTGTTTTTTTTGTAAAGTCCTGTAAGGATTTCAAAATCATAATTTCCCATTTTAAAATCTTTTGAGTATGAAAGATCAAGAAGGTGATAAAAGAAAGGGAGTTCAACCCTTCTGTAGGGAGAGTAATTGCCGTTATCCTTTCCTACATAAATGTATGAGAAATCAACTGGAGAATAGATGTAATCCCCATTCCCAAAACCTACATAATAAAACTCAACATCATAGTCACCGTTACCTCTCCCAACGAAATTGAATATGGAATCGGTTAGAATATATTCACCGTTACCTGCGCCAACAAACTGGTACCCTTTCAAAAGGATGTATGAAGAATCGGAAGGGTATAATGATAGTTCATCCTTAAGTTTTTGATCGAAAATCTGATTTCCCTCATTAGAATATAAAAATCTTAAATCGTTTAGCTCATCTCCGAAAGAGATGTTGTATCCACTATTAAGTGAATTCATGTTTAACTGTTGGAACTCAACATAGACATAAGAATTCTGATCTACAATTTGTTTGTTTGTAAATGTGATTTCACCTGTATAATAATCAAGTGTGTAATCTTTATCTTCACCATTTTTCAAAAGTTCACCATTAAGGTAAACCCTCTCACTTCCAGGTGTTATTGTATAATCGAAAAGATTTTTTTCTTCAACTATCCTGTAAGGTCCCAAAATCCCATCCAAACAGTAAAATGATGTTGATCTGAAATTACCTTTATCTGTAGAGTAGGTGAAATTTATAGGGTAACTTTTGAAATTGGAAATGAAACCTAACCCAAAGATCTCTTTGCTGAAGTTCAAAAATTTTGACCAGTTGTTTTTCAGAATTGAGTTACCCAAAAAGAATTGTGTTCCATTTAGATTTTTCAAAGAAATCCTAAAATTTTCTATCTGATATACTGGAATATTCAGTCCAAGATCCTTTGTTGAAGAGTTATCGTTTATATACCCCTCAACACTCCAAAAAGAATCTATATTTCCATTTATCGAGAACTCTGTCACCTGATCTATGTCCAAAGAGTTGTTCTGGTTTATCATACTTATTCCCTTTACACCTGCTATGTAAATATTATTTTCTTTTTCCTCATCTTTTTTAACAATCTCTTCTGCAACATTTTCGTTTTTGTACTTATAGTTTTCTATTTTTAAACTATCAGCAACTTTAATATATATGATTTTTACATCTTTAAAAGTTTTTGAAAAAGATATTTTTTTACCATCAAAGTAAAAATCATCATTCTCTTTCAGTATTCTGTCTTCAGAGGTTATCTGTAAAGAATTTTTGTACAAAGGGTTTTCAAAGATAAAATCATCGTAAACATAGTCGAGTTTTACTGTATCTGGATAAAAGTTGAAAAAGAGTAAAAGATAGAAAAATTTAAAATAAAACATCAAAAAAATAAATTAGAAAGAGTTTGTTCTATCTTTCTTTATATCATCTATATCCTTCTGGTCAAGAGGGATATCATATTTCCCACTGAAACATGATGTGCAGAAATCATTCCTTCTTACTCCGACACCTTCTATCATTTTTTCAAGTGGAAGGTAAGTTAAAGAGTCAGCACCGATTTCAGTTGCTATCTTTTCAAAATCGGTTTTATTCGCTATGAATTCATCCGTTTTCTGAATATCTATTCCAAAATAGCATGGGAATTTTAAAGGTGAAGAATATACAGCGAAATGAACCTCTTTTGCACCAGCCTCTCTGACAAGTTTAACTATACTTTTTGATGTGTTACCTCTAACTATAGAATCATCTATAAGGAGAACCCTTTTGTCCTTCAGTTCAATTTTTATTGGATGTAATTTCTCTCTAACTGCATCAATCCTTTTCTTCTGTCCAGGCATAATAAAGGTTCTTCCTATGTACCTATTTTTTATAAGTCCCTCCCTGTATGGTAATTCCAATTTTGTTGATAGAGCAAGTGCTGCAGTTCTTGAAGTATCTGGAACAGGTATAACTACATCGAACTCTTTTCTTCTATCTTTCAAAACCTCAGCCAACTTTTCACCAAGTCTGTATCTCGCATTGTAAACATCTATGCCATCTATAATCGAATCAGGTCTTGCAAAATAAATCCATTCAAATATACATGCTTTATGATCGGATTTCCTTACTATTTTTCTGTTTATTTTACCTTTGTCAGTTATGAAAATAACCTCACCAGGTTTCACATCCTCAAAGTTTTCTATACCTATACTTTCAAGTGAAACAGATTCTGAAGAGAAAGCGTACCTTTCTCCATCAGTTCCAAAAACGAGAGGCCTGTATCCAACTGGGTCTCTGAAAGCGAGAAATCCTTGCCCTGCTATGTAAGATACAACAGAGTAACTTCCCTTTACCTCATCAAAAACTTTTTCAACACAACCGCATAAAGATTCAAATGTAAAATTTTTCTCTAAACTTAGATGGTGAGCAAAAACGTTGAGAATTATTTGGACATCAACCTCTGAGTTTATGTATCTATGATAATCTTCGATTAACCTTCTCTTCAAACTGAAGTAGTTAACAACGTTTCCATTGTGAGCCATCGTTATACCGTAAGGAGTATTCGTGTAAACAGGTTGTGCATTCTCGATCCCACCCTTTCCAATAGTCGGATATCTGACATGTCCGATTCCCGCATGTCCATCGAGTCTATTTATATCGTTTTCATCGAAAGAGTTTGTAATGAGTCCCTCAGCGAGTTTAATATTGAATCTGCTTGAGAAAGTTACTATTCCACATGTATCCTGCCCTCTATGTTGTATCATCTTTAAACCTTTGTATATATCTATGAAAGCGTTTTTTGAGCCTATCACTCCAAATATTCCACACATATTTTTTCTCCACTCTTTATTCTATATCCGTTTATAAAATTTTTTACATCCATTGTAATTTTTCCTTCAGGTTGTATTTTTAAAACGGAAATTGAACCATTCAAACAACCTAAAAGTAGTTCACCTCTTTGTGAAATCTTTAAACTCCATTTTTCAACTGAACAATCTGATGGAAGAGCTTTCCTGATCTTCACATTATAATTTCCCATTCTACATTTTACTCCATATTCTGAAAGACCGTTGATATGGTTTGCAACCTGATCTGGGGTTTTTTCGAGATCTACAAAAAGTTCCTTCTTTTTTATCTTTTTTGCGTAAGTGGCAAACCTATCATCCTGTTTTGAAAGTTGGAAAGGTTTACTCCAATCAAAATTTAAAAAAATCTCGGATGCTACATCAACCATTTTCTCCCTTAATTCCAAAGAATCTATATAGGGTTTTAATTCGAAAGATTCTTGAAAGATGATATCACCACCATCAAGTGTTTCATCCATTCTAAAAAATGTTACCCCAGATTTTTTTTCTCCATCCATTATAACTCTGTTTATAGGTGCTGCCCCTCTATATTTGGGAAGAAGGGACGGATGAATATTTACACTCATCCTTTTCGGTATTTCAAGAAAATCTTTTTTAAGGATGTAACCGAAAGAGAACAAAAGAAAAAAATCTGGGATTTTTTTTTCTTTGAGAGTTTTTATAAAATCGAAAGAGTTGGGGTTCGATGTTTTTAAAATTTCAACAGAATGTTTTTTTGCTATATCAACAAGAGGGGATGGATTCAATTTCCTTCCCCTTCCTGATATTCTATCCTCTCCGGTTATTATATAATATGGCTTTTTTTTGTCTATTATCTTTTCGAGAAATTTTAAGGAAATATTATCGTTTCCGATGAAAACGAAACTATCCATTCTTCACTTCAGAATCATCTTCTATTTTTCTTGTTACAGTGGTTTTTAAAACTTTAATTTCAACCTTTGGAGAGATCTCCAAAAATATAATATCCTCTTTAATGTTGGTTATTGTTCCTATGATTCCAGATGAAAGAATAACTCTATCCCCCTTATTCAAAGATTTCAACATCTCTTTATGTTTTTTCTCAGCCTTCTGTTGTGGTAATATGAAAAGAAGATATAATGCCACAAACATTATTATTAAAGGTAAAAGAGAAACTAAAGGATTAGTCTGTTGTGTTGTCTGGTTGAAAAGTAGGTAATTTAACATAAAAACTCCTTATTTTGTTTATCATATTATATTGGTCTATCTTTAATAGTCAATTGAAATTTTCGTTAAAACTTGACATAGAATAGTTATACTGTAAAATTTTAAAAACAATAAGGAGCGAAAATGTTAAATGGAGTTTCAAAGAGTTATCCATCTTTATATTCGTTTGATAGGGTTACAAAAATAATTTTTTCATTTATAATTGTAACTATAGCATCACAGATAAAAATTTTTCTTCCATTTTCTCCAGTTCCGATAACTGGTCAAACATTTGGAATTTTTCTTGTTTCACTACTTTTCGGAAAAGAATCTCTTTTTTCTATTTTTCTTTTTATAGTTCTTGGTGTTTTGGGACTTCCTCTTTTCGCTGTTAGAAATATCTTTTCTGTCTTTTCTCCAACCTATGGTTACATAATAGGATTTCTTATCTCCTCCTTCATAATTGTGAATTTCAAAGAACATTTCAAAAATAGAATGATTCCACTTTTAATTTTTTGTAACCTTATAATATACCTTTTGGGTTCACTTTATCTTTATATATTTTTTCTTTGTTTTACTCATACAAACTTAAACTTCTCAAAAATTTTAAATATTGGAGTTTTTCCTTTTATTTTTGGAGATCTTTTGAAGGATTTTTTTGTTCTTCTTTTTTACAAAATTTATTCAAAAAATAATACGGAGGGATAATGCAGGATGTAAAGGTAGAGAGTATCGTTAAAGATTATAAGGTTGGTGAAGTTACCGTTAGAGCGTTGAACTCGATATCTTTGGTGATAAAAAAGGGATCCTTCATCTCTGTGGCAGGTCCTTCAGGAAGTGGGAAAACTACACTTTTGAATATAATAGGCTGTCTGGATAAACCGACATCAGGGGATATCTTTTTTGATGGTGAGAATATTTCAGGATACAATGATAACAGGTTAACATATTTTAGAAATCAAAACATAGGATTCGTATTTCAGGATTTTAACCTGATTCCTGTTTTAACCGTATATGAGAATGTTGAATTCTCTCTTGCTATAAACCCTAAATTCAAAACAAACCATAAAAAACTGGTTGAAGAGATTCTTGATATGGTAGGAATACTTGAACTTAAGAACAGGTTTCCAAAAGAGTTGTCAGGTGGGCAGAAACAGAGAGTTGCTATAGCGAGGGCTCTTGTGAAAAAGCCAATACTTGTTCTTGCGGATGAACCAACAGCTAACCTCGATTCGGAAAATGCAAAAAATGTCATGGAAATAATGAAAAAGATGAATAGAGATTTAAATACCACATTTCTCTTTTCAACGCATGATAAACTTGTTATGGATTACGCAGATGACGTTATATATTTGAGAGATGGTAAAATTGTAGAGAAGGTATGAGATGTTATTTTGGATAAAACTTGCTTTCAAAAACATATTCAGAAATAGACAGAGAACGTTTCTAACTCTTCTTCCAATAATTTTTGGTGTTACTCTCCTTATAGTAATGTTTTCACTTCTTGATGGTTTGAACAGGGATTCAATAAATAACCTTATCAATTATGAAAGTGCAACCCTTAAAATAGTTTCGAAAAACTTTTCAATATTCGATAAAAAGATAGATATAAATAAAGTTGGTTTTATTGTTCCAGATGAGATAGTGGAGTTTCTCAAAAATTCGAAATTGGTTGAAAGTTTTACTCCCGAGATAATTTTTACAGGTGACCTTTCAGACGGAATTAACAGGTTGCCTGTGTTAGTCAAAGGAATAGATTTTTCTTCTTACAAAAAAACTTTTAAAACTTTAGAAAAAACCTATCCAAAGATAGATGATTTTGAAAATGACAAACTTTTAATAGGTAGCGACCTTTTGAAATATTTTGAGATAAACTTTGATTCGATTCTTATAATTCAATCAAGAACATCGGGTGGAACTTTCGATGCTTTCGATGTGAAACTTCTGGGTGTTGTATCAACAGGTAATCCCAATATCGATAGAACTACAACATATGTTGATATCGAAAAGGCGAGGGATTTTTTAAATATAGGTAACAAAGTATCCAATATCTCTATAAAGTTAAAAAAAGACTCATCCCTTTACGATTTTATGAAATCCTTTGAGAATGTCCTTTCAAAATATCCATACCTAAAACTTGTAACCTGGGAAGATTTCGCAGTTGAGATAAGAGCTATAGATTCAGCAAAGAGGTATTCTGGTTCCATTCTTATTTTTGTTTTTCTTTTGATAGGTGGTGTTGGTATAGCCAACACTATACTTCTTTCAATATACGAAAGGTTTAAAGAGGTTGGAACCATGAGGGCTATGGGTGCACCGAACAGTGTAATTTTGAAAATGTTTTTATTCGAGGGAGCAACTTTAGGTTTTTTGGGTTCTCTTATAGGAATGGTTTTAGGTGGACTTCTCTCTTTCTACCTTTACAAGGTAGGGCTCGATTTCTCATCTTTAATAAAAGATATGGATATAGGTTACCCAATAAAGAATACTTTCAGGGGCTCATTTGATCTGATATCAATAATAAAATCAGGTATTTTTGGAATACTTATTGGAATAATAGCTTCATTTTATCCCTCAAGAAGGGCTATAAAAGAGAATATAATAAGGATATTAAAATGAATTTTCTTGTTAAACTTTCTTTTAAAAATATTTTTAGAAACCATAGAAGGACATTTCTAACATCTCTTGGAATTACCGTTGCGGTTGCTGCAACAATTTTTGGGAAATCCTTTATAGATGGAGAGTTCGCTCCCATAATCCAGAATATTTCCGACATGGAAACAGGGCATATTAAAATTGTTAAGAAAGAGTACAAAGAAAAAGAAAGGATGATGTCTGCTAAATATAACATTAACTATATAGATCTTGAAAGTAAAATTAAAGATTTAAAGGATGTGAAACTCATACGACCAAGAATAAAATTTGGAACCCTCATTGCGAAAGGTGATCAAGAGGTTGATGGTGTTATAGGCTTTTCGGTACTTCCTGAGAGGGAAAAGGATTTTATCCTTCTCAAAGATAAAAAACTGAACAGAGGGGAGATAGTTGTTTCCAAAAAGTTTGCTGAAAAAATGGGAGTTGGGAAGGGTGATACACTTATACTTATAACTCAAACCATATATGGTTATCTTAATGGAATATCTTTAAAAGTTTCAGATCTTTATGAGACAGATATAGATTATATCGCATCCAATATGGTATTCCTTCACCTGAGGGATGGTCAAAAACTTCTTTCGATGGATTCAACAAAAGCATGCGAACTTTTGATATACTGTAAAGATCTGAATTCATCTTTAAAAGTTTCAAGCAAAATAAAAGAATTTCTACCTGATGATTATTACCTTTCAAACTGGCAGGAGGGAGAAAGTTTTTTAAGTCTTTTAAAGGTTTCCTTCTCTGTTATGACACTTGTTTTTATGGTGATGTTTTTCCTCGCTTCAATAGCAATAATAAATACAATGGTTATGTCTCTATATGAAAGAAAAAAAGAGATAGGGATGATGAAATCTTTGGGCTTAAAATCTGAAAAAGTTTTTTTTATATTCTTTATGGAGACAACGATAATTGGCTTTATAGGAACTCTTCTTGGAGTCCTTTTTGGTGTGATTTTAACATATGTTTTCTCAAAAGTAGGATTCGATTATTCTAACGCCTTGAAAGACATCCAGATACCTATAACACCTATAATTTATCCTGTTTTATCCTTGACAAATGTTATTTTAGGTTTCATTTTGGGTATGATAACATCATCTCTTTCATCACTTTTTCTTTTGAAGAGAGTGAAAGTGGTTAATCCGGTAGAAATTCTTAGGGAGTAAAGATGATAAAAAAAATAATCCTCTTTTTATCTTTGATTTTTTCAATCCTTTTGTTTTCATACGATACTGATTATATCTTGGAAAGGGTTGAAAAAAACTTAAGCGTTAAAAATGTTATCTACAAAGCGTATATGAAAATAGAGGATGAGGAAAGTACAAGAATGATGGAACTTTTACTTTATTTTAAAGATGAAAGAAATGTTTATGTTGAGGTTACCTCTTCAAGTGATGGAAACAGGAGCAGATTTTTGAAAAAGGGTAATTCAATGTGGCTTTATTTAACACCTGCGGGAAGATCTGTTCTTATTAAAGGTCATATGCTGAAAGAGGGATTTATGGGGAGTTCTTTTTCCTATGAGGATATTTCTGAAAATAGAAAGTTAAGGGAAATTTACGATATAACGGTATCTGAGGATGAAAAATATTATATACTTGAAATGAGAGCAAAAGTTGATGACGCTCCTTATAAATTTAAAAAGAGTTATGTTAGAAAGGATATATTTCTTCCATACAAGGAGGAGATATACTCCTCATCAAACAGGTTGTTGAAGGAGTTTTACATAGAAGAGTATGAAAAGATAAAGGATATATATTTCCCCAAAAAGGTTGTTATGAAGGATCTTTTGCAGAAGAAGAATTTTACAACGGTTGAATACAGAGAGATAAAATTAAAAGATAAACTTTCTGATAACTATTTTACTAAAACATATCTTGAAAGATGAAAAAGTTATTGTTTTCCCCCTTTTTTTTTCTATCTTTATTTTTATTCTCATTTGATCTTAATTTCAACTACAATTACGGTTATTTCTATTTTTACAAAATCAACTACTTCTCTTCACATGACCTTGTCGTTGATGTTGAAAATTCTAACGATTTCTTAAAATTTTTTGCACAGTTTGATGCAAGGATCTATCAGGGAGATGCAAGATATGAGATCCCATATCCAGATATTGATTTTTCAATGATAGGTGTTATGCCAAAATATATATACCTTTCAAACCAGTACAGGTTCACTCAACTTTATCTTTCATTGTTCAAGGAAGGAGTGAATTTAAAAATAGGAAAGTTTCCTGTTAAATGGGGTATTTCAGAAATATATTCACCTCTCGATATTTTCTATTTCAGTTCACCTTTCGATTTGATAACTCTAAAAGAATTTCCTTCCAATTTTCTCTTTTCATTTTCCAAAAAGGATTTTACTCTATCTTTAGTTTATCAGGATAATCAGGATTTCTTTTCTTCAAAAGAGGGGGTAAGTTTTGAGTACCTTAACCAATTTTTTAACTCAAGAATTTTTATTTCAAGGTACTCTCAGGTTAGAAAAAATTTACTCTCAACAGATTCTGTTGAAAATTTTATCTTCGGTTTTTCATCCCTAACAGAATATTTTGGACCAGCCTTATGGAACGAGTTTGTGGTAATAAAGTCAAACGATCTTTATAAATTTTACTTACAACCTGGATGGGATTACACATTTTTTGAAAAACTTTATATAAACCAGGAGTTCTATATTAACTTTAAAGGTTTAAAAAAACCTTATTCTGACATAAATATCATAAACAAATATCTGAATAAAGATTTTCTTATGGGAAGATACTATATGTTTTTAACTTCTGTTTTTAACGTTAAAGAAAAGATCAACATCTCTTTAAACTCTATTTTAAATCTTGATGATAGATCCTTTATAGGTGTCCTTAACCTTTCATATAACCCTTTAAGCAATCTTATATCTTCTATTTCTTTAGTTCAAACTTTTGGTGAAACTAAAGATGAGTTTTACAAAATGCCAACAGTTTTTCTTTTCCAGATAGGGACAAAATTTTAATAATCCAACAGTTTACTCTTCAGAAGATATTTTGAACTGAAACGGATAATATTTTTCTCTTCAACTGGGAGGACTCTCAGTTGTAGAGGTTTTTTCCACTTCCTTGAAATCGTATAGGAATCTATTATTAGCGATTCTATGAATTCATTTTTTTGTTTAACCGGAACGGTATCTATTCCACATCCGCATACCGATGATAAAAGGAGAAGATCTCTTATCCTTATATTATTTTCAAAACTCAACCTTGAAAGAGAATAATCTTCACACAATGGGAGCATAAGACCAGAGTATCCAGTTTTTTTAAGTTTCAAATTTTTCAAAACTTCTGTTATAGCACCAGCGATTGAAAGATCGTTCAGATTTTTCCTTTTAATATTTTTTTTCAAAATATTGAAAGCTTCATACACCGATTGCTCTTTTTTTATTCCAGGGGCGAAAGATATGTCCAAACCTAAAAATTCTATTTTCCTTTTTTTGGCTTGGTTCTTAAAAACTTTTTCAAAAAAGAGGTATTCTTTGTTCAGTTTCTTTTCAAGATAATTTTTTAATTTATCATAATTTTTTACATCTTTGAAAATGCTCTGCAAAAGATCCCCATTTTCAAAACCAACAGAAAAACCTTCTTTGTTTGAGTAGGAAGAAGGGAAAAAAGGGGTTCCCGGTTGAATGTTGAAGGATAAACCGAAGTTAAAATTTTTAAGAGGATCAATTTTTGAAAGTTCTTTTATCAAGGTTGCTCCCTTTTGCACAACCTTTTCATCAAAAATGTTTGTATCAATATCTAAAAAAGAAGAGATGTTTACTTTTTCATAAAGTTTCAAAACATTTTCAATTTTCAAATAGTTAACTTTACCAATATTGAAAAATTCTATGTTTTTATCTCTTAAAATATCATCTATTCTTGTTGTCATAGAGATCATAGTTTTAAAATCTACCTTCTGGGATGCTAAATTTGTTGACACCCTTAAAGTTTGAACTTCTATTCCTTTTTCTTTCAAATCATCGTAAATTTTTTTTAAAATCTCTATCCTTCTTATTAAATCTTGATCAATGAAATGTTTTTTTAAATTGTAAAAAAGTGTTAATGTTCTTATCTTCATAAAAATATTATATTCTCAAAATTTTTTCTGTAAACATTGAAAATGAATTTTTTTATACTATAATCAAAAACTAAAGGAGAAGTTTATGAAGAAACTACAATTTATTTTAATATTTTTTTTCTCAATCCTGACCCCATACTTTTTGAATTCTTTAACAATTTTCCTTGATTGTGATGATGATAAGGTTAAAGATTATTTGACTCAAAAGGTAAAGATTTTTAACTTTTCAAATATAAAAAGTGAATCAGATGTCTTTTTCGTTATAAAAACTTTTAAAGAATCAAACAATCTTTATTACACCCTAATCTCTTTTGGGCAAAAAAAGTATCAAAATGTCTCTGATACTATATATTTAACTTTTGATAAAAATATTTCCGAGTTTGAACTTTTTGAGAAAGTTCATAAAAGTTTTTTAATAATGATTTTAAAAAATTATTTTGATCAGAAATTTCTTGAAAGTTTTTCTATATCCGAAAAAGATAATATTTCTGAAGAAGTTATGGAATTTGGTTGGAATTACAATCTTGAAGGTGTCACAGAACTTTATTCTGAAAATAAGTTCAAAAATAATTTTTTAAAAATCGAGTTTGATGGAAACAGATTCTTTCTTAAAGATCAGTTAAAACTTGAAATTTCTTTCTCTTCAAGTAAGAAGATTTTTTATCTGGATTCAAACAGAGTTTTAACCAGTTTGAATAGAACATTCTTTACCGAGGTGGAGTATATTCAGGCGATAAATGAAAAATTGTCAAGTAGGGTAAAAGTGGATGGATTCAACTCCATTTATTCGAACTACAAGTTTAAAAATGATATTTCTTTTGGAATAGAGTATAGTTTCTTCCCATACAGTTATGGAAACACAAAGTTGTTGAAGATTTCATATGAGTATGAACCATCTTTCATTATGTATTACGATACCACGATATACAATAAAATGAACGAGATTTTACACAGAAATATTTTAACTTTTTCCTATGAGACACTCTTTCCAAAAGGTAACATATCTTTATCCCTTGTTGGTAAAAATTATCTTCAATATTTTCATCAGTACTCTCTCTCTCTT
>LDZT01005395.1_pt1 | contig 34961 bp, 30 predicted proteins | sample 615521 | NCBI WGS metagenome assembly LDZT01 (sample SAMN03408292, study PRJNA278302) | terrestrial metagenome | isolation source: oil reservoir sample SB1 | place: USA: Alaska, North Slope, Schrader Bluff formation | collected 2011-09 | reverse complement strand
GCGGCATGGGCCGCTTGTACAAGAGCGGGTTTGAGGTAAACTCCGGCTTTAGTGATGCGAACAGACTTCTTTTTACCGGCGGATTGGTTGTTGCCAGGCTCTAATCCCGCCCAACAGCACAAGCGCTTTGAGGATGAGAACTGAGACATATCAGTACCGATCTCGGAGAGGATCGTGATGGCAGTGTTGCGATCAACTCCAGGAATGGTACACAGCAGAATAATAGCGCTTTCAAAGGGTTCAACCAAACCGGCTATGGCTTGATCGATGCCGGCAATGAGTTGCTCCACAAAATCCAAATGTCTGCGGACGAAGCGGATGCGTTCTTTTTGTTCCCCGGTCATTTGGAAGCCTTCAATGGATTCGATGACTTCGTCGGCTTTCTTTTTTAAGGAGCGTTGCAGAAGTGAAATGCAATACTTTGGGTCAAAGGAATCCGCGTTTACAAGGTAGTTCGTGATGGAGGAGGCAGATTTGCCAAACATGTCGGAAACGACAGAATCAAGGGCTACATTGCAAACGGTGAAAGCGTTTTGAAAGCGATTCTTCTCGCTGGACTTGCAGGAAACCAACTTAAAACGATACCGTGTATACTCTCGCAGGATGCGAATATCCTTGGAAGGAATGAAGCTGCCGGGTACAAGACCGAGACGAAACAGGTCGCCAATCCACTTGGAATCCTTGACATCATCTTTGTTGCCCTTAACAGCGGCAACCCACTTGGGGTTGGCGACGGTAACGCGGATGCTATCTTCCAGCAAATTGTAGATGGGGATATAGTACTTCCCTGTACTCTCCATGCAAACGTCAAAGCAGTTGTTATCGATCAGCCACTGCTTGAACGCCAGAATGGAATTGTTGAAAGTGGAAAAGCGCTTCTTCTTGTAACTGGGAAATATGCCCTGCGTTGTGATGAGCGTGGCGACGAGAAATGTCTTGTGTACATCGACGCCACAGCAGATGGGGTAAACGACTTTCAAATTTCTCCCTCCTTGTTCTGAAATCGTGAGGGGGAAGGCAGTGACTGGATCGCCACACATTTAACGCTGAGTTAAAACAATGATTAGCGTGCGGCCTCGCGGTACCACTTATTTGTTGTTTTGAAAGGCGATCCTTACACTGGTTATTATACTGATTTAAGCCAAGAAGCAGTCTGCAACTCACCTCACCGTGCTTTGTAGTGTGCCTTCTCCTCAGATAGATTGTATAGCAAGCAGGGTTGCTGCGCCCCCGTTTTCATTGCTATTTGTGCCGCTAGCGGTAGCGGCGGAATGGAGGTTATTATGTATAAAAAATTATTTATAATTCTTGGCAGAGCTATTTTAATAGGTTCGTTACTATTTGTTTTTACTAATCAAATTAGTGCCAGTAAAGCGACAGACAGTAAGATTAAATTAAATGAAAAAGTAAAATATACTCTTATGCGAGGAAAGCCAACAAAGAATGGATCGAATATATCAGTTATACATAAATTTAAAGATGAATCCGAAATAAGAGATTTTGTATCGTTAGCTAATGACAAGCTAACTGAACTATCAAGAGAAAAGAACTTTGACAAATCTTTTATTGCTACAATAACACTCAAAGAACCAATGCCAGTGCAAGAGTTTGAAGATTTTGTCCTTAAATACGAAATTGATATCTGTTACTGCAAAATAAGAACATTCGAAGAAAATGGGCTCCGGGGGACACTTATGTCTGAACCTAAAAACGGTTCATTATTTAATTTCGATAGAATTGCTGATGATATTGATCTAAATACTATAGCTGGAGTTATTGCTTTTACATGCAATGTAAATAAAAAAAATTTAGATAAGTTAGTAGAAATGAAAAACGATGACAGGGTTTATGTCATAGATGTTGACAGTTACTTCATTGGGAAAAATGTTAGTGAACAAACTGGAAAGAACATTGAAGAAGTAAGGACAAATGATATCTATTGGTATGTGGAAGACTATAAATTAAACGAACAATAGTCTTTTATTTTTTAACGCAGTGAGGCATGACCCCGCGTAACACTGTGCCCACTAATCAGGATACATTCTGGTTGTCCAGGCGCCGGCCGGTAAACTGGCTGTTGTAGAGGTCGGCGTAGAAGCCGCCTTTGGCCAGTAGTTCCTCGTGATTGCCCTGCTCGATGATGGCGCCTTTGTTCATCACCAGGATGATGTCCGCAAAGCGGATGGTCGAAAGCCTGTGGGCAATAACAAAACAGGTCCTCCCCTTCATCATGTTTGTCATCGCCTTCTGGATCAGCACCTCGGTCCTTGTATCGATGTTGCTGGTCGCCTCGTCCAGAATAAGAATTGCCGGGTCAGCAAGAATAGCGCGGGCGATGGTCAGAAGCTGCTTCTGGCCCTGGGAGATATTGGTCGCCTCTTCATTCAGCACCGTATCGTATCCGTCCGGGAGAGTCTTGATGAAGTGGTGGGCTTCGGCTGCTTTTGCCGCGCTGATGATCTCTTCCTCGCTTACCCCTTCCCGCCCGTAGGCGATGTTGTCCCTGATCGTGCCGTTGAACAGCCACGTGTCCTGCAGAACCATGCCGAACATCGCGCGCAGGTCCCCGCGGCTGATGTCTCTTATATCCACACCGTCGACTGTTATGCGCCCCCTGTCCACCTCGTAAAAACGCATGATCAGGTTTACCAGGGTGGTCTTCCCTGCTCCCGTCGGGCCGACGATGGCAATTACGCTTCCTTCCTTAATTTCCAGATTCAAATCTTCTATAAGGGGAGTGTCTTCTTTATAGCTGAACCATACATGCTCAAAAGTCAGCCTGCCTTTGGGGAATTTGATCACCTGCGTATCATTCTTATCCGGAATCTGCTCAACCTCATCAAGTATTTCAAAGACCCGTTCGGCGGAAGCGGCTGTAAACTGGAACACGTTGGCAATGTTGGCCACCTGGATGATCGGCTGGGTAAACTGCCTCATATACTGGATGAACGCCTGGATATCGCCGATCTCAATCTTATTTTTAGCGACCAGAAGCCCTCCGGCGACACAGATGACGACATACCCTATATTATTGACAAAGTTCAGGGCCGGGAAGATAATTCCGGAGATGAACTGCGCTTTCCATCCCACATTGTACAATCTATCGTTAATATCTTTAAACTTGGCTATGGAGTCTTTCTCATGCCCGAATGCTTTGACAATTTTATGCCCCGCGTACATCTCCTCCACATGGCCGTTCATCTCTCCGATGCATTTTTGTTGTTCCGAAAAATATTTCTGAGAATTTTTAGCTATATAAGCTGTAATAATACCGCTGGCCGGCAGGGTCACCAGGACAAGTACCGTCATCACAGGGCTGATCGTCAGCATCATGACAAGAATACCGGCTACGGTAACTACGGACGTGATCAGATGGGTCAGGCTCTGCTGAAGAGTCGTGGCAATGTTATCCATATCGTTGGTTACACGGCTTAAAATCTCGCCGTGGGTCCGCTGGTCGAAATATTTCAGGGGCAGGTTGTCGAGCTTATCCTTTACATCATTACGCATTTTATAGACCGTATTCTGGGAAACGCTGGACATTATATAGCCCATCGCAAAGCTGCAAAGCGCGCTGATTACATATAACACAATCAGCCAGAGCAGGATTTTTTCAATATACCCGAAATCAAAGCCCGGGATAGGCTGATTCTTAAGCTTGTTAATCACTTCAGCCGGCATTTTTTCCTGGATCGCCGTATACAATTGTGTATAATAGGAATATTTGGCCAGGACCCCGTCGGCAATCTTGGTTGTGGCCTTTCCCATAATTTTGGGGCCTACAATGGAAAAAACCGTACTTAAGACAGCCAGGACAGTCATCACCATAAAGCGGTATTTTTCCGGCTTCAGGTACCCGATCAGCCGCAGAAAAGTTCCCTTGAAATCCTTCGCCTTTTCAACCGGCTGTCCCATCATGTGACCCCGGCCCATGGGTCCTCCCGGCGGCGCCGGGCCGGGTCCTTGTCTTTGTGTGTCGCGCTCACTCATCTTTAGGCAATCTCCTCTTCCGACAACTGGGAGGATACAATCTCATGGTAAACCGCGCAGGTAACCAGAAGTTCCTTGTGTTTGCCCATTCCGACAATCTCACCCGCGTGCAGAACGATGATCCTGTCGGCGTCCATTACAGTCCCCACCCTCTGGGCGACGATGATTACGATCGAAGCGGCAGTCTCCTTTTTAAGCGCCGCCCGCAGCAAGGCGTCAGTCTTAAAGTCCAGCGCCGAAAAACTGTCGTCCAAAATGTATATCCCCGGCCTTCTGACCAGGGCGCGGGCAATGGATAGCCTCTGTTTCTGACCGCCGGACAAATTCGTGCCGCCCTGGGAAATTAGAGCCTCGTACTTGCCTTCCATCTGGGAAATAAATTCGCTCGCCTGGGCGACCTCCGCCGCGTGAATAATCTCCTCTTCGGTGGCGCCGGCTTTTCCATAGCGGATGTTTTCTGAAACAGTGCCGCTGAACAGGATCGGGGTCTGCGGAACAAAACCGATTTTAGCCCGGAGGTCCTTCTGCTCCATTTGCCTTACGTCCACCCCGTCAACCAGGACACAGCCGCTGTCCACATCATAGAATCTCGGGATCAGGTTAATCAGCGTTGATTTTCCCGAGCCGGTGCCGCCAATGATTGCCGTCACTTCGCCGGGACAGGCGGCGAATGAAATATTCTTTACGGCAGGCAGTTCGGCGCCGGGATAGCTGAAAGTTACATCCCGGAATTCTATATTGCCTTCCTTGCTGGTCTTCCGGCCCTGCGGCGGATCCACAATCTCCGGCTTGATGTCCATGACCTCGTTAATCCTGACGGCCGACGCCTGTGCCCTGGGCACCATGACAAACATAATCGTCACCATGATGATGGAGAACATGACCTGCGTAGCATACTGGATAAACGCCATCATGTCCCCGACCTGCATATTGTTCTGGGCGATCCGGTATCCGCCGAACCAGATAATGGCAATAGAGGTAACGTTCATCATAATGATCATTACCGGCTGCATGACAGCCATAATTTTATTTACTTTAATAGAAGTGTCGGTCAGGTCCAGGTTCGCTTCCTTAAAGCGTTCGTTTTCTTTCTCCAGCCTGTTAAACGCCCGGATAACTCTTATTCCCGTAAGGTTCTCGCGCAGTACCAGGCTTACCCTGTCAAGTTTGGCCTGCATTGACCTGAACAGCGGCACGATCAAACTGGCTACGCCCCAGATGATAAGCAGCATGATGGGGAGGACGACAGCCAGGATCAAGGTAAGTTCCCTGTCCTTTGAGTAGGCCATGATAATACCCCCGATACACATAATCGGGGCGAAGATCATAAACCGCAGGCCCATTACCGTCACTGTCTGCACCTGGGTTATGTCGTTGGTAGCCCTCGTGATTAAAGAAGCGGTCCCGATCTTGTCAAACTCGTGGAGGGAGTAGCTTTCCACATGCGAAAAAACCTTATCGCGGATATCTCTGCCGAAACCAACCCCGGTTACCGAGGACAGGTAACTGCCGAATACCGAACAAATACTGCTTCCGAGAGCGACTAAAAGCATATAGCTGCCGTATTTCCAGATATATCCCGTATCGCCTTTCATCATCCCGTTGTTGACGACATCAGACATCAGCGTCGGCAGGTAAAGCTCGGCAATAGACTGGGCGAAAAGAAATACGACAACCCAGAACAGAGCCCCGGTGTACGGTTTTAAATATCCAAACAACCTGAACATGAACGCTGCTCCTTAGATGCTGCTTAGTTAACTGGGATTTACCGCCGCCCGGTCAGTCAGGCTGTTTACATTTGTAACGGCAACCCGCTCACCCTTGTTAAGTCCTGTCAGAATTATGATTAACTGATCGTTTCTCAGCCCCGTTTTTACGGAGCGCCGCTCAGCCAGTTTATCCTTGATCACAAAAACATAGCTTTTCCCTGAATCCTGTGCAATTGCGGACACCGGGACAACAATCCCTCTCGCCCTGGCGGCGACAGACGTATGGGCAGATAATCCCGCCTTAAGGCTGCCGTTGTTTTTAATCGATATTTCGACGGGGAAAACCTCTCCCGTGCTCACGGCAATAGGTCCAAGGCTGGAGATGACGCCTTTAAATTCAGCGTCGGGGTAGCTGTCAACGGTCAAATCAACTTCTTTACCTTCTGAAAGAAGAGGAAGTTCATCCTGCGTTACGGTGCTTTTCATTTTCAAAACTTTTGTATCGACAATTGACATTACCGGCACACCCGCAGAGACGACCTCGCCGACATCTGCATTCCGGCTGGCCACAATCCCGCCGGAGGGGCTTTTGACAGTAGCGTAATTTATCTGTACCTGAATGTTCTTTATATTGGCGGCGGCTGTGCTGACCGCGGCATTAGCCTGGTTTAAGGCGGGCCCGGATGCATTTTTATACTGGTTTCTGGCAAGGTCAAGTTTGTCGGTAACGTCATCCATCTGGCTTAATGGTACTGCCCCCGCCGCGTAGAGCATCTTTGTCCTGTCATAGTCTTTTTGTGCTGCGTCCAGGTTTATCTTTGCCGTCGAAGCCTGGTTCTGGACAGACTGTACAGCCGCTTCCGCCGACAGCTGGCTTGCCTGGGCCTGTAAAAGCTGGGCCTTTAACGATTCCGTATCAAGCTGCATAAGCACGTCTCCAGCTTTAACAGCGCTGCCGGCTTCAAAACCCAAACTTACAACCTGTCCCGAAATTTTACTCGATATGTCGACAGTCTTTTCCGGCACAAGGACTCCGCTCAGTTGGATTTTCGCCTCCAGTTCCTGATCGGCGGCGGCTGCAGTTTTCACATTCATTACCTGGTCGGCGCTTTTATCCGCACACCCGGAAAAGACGAATACCAGGAGCGCCGCTAAAAGGAATGCAGGGATAAACTTAATTTGTCTCCACATGCTTAAAGTACCTCCTTTCACTACTTGATATGAATTTTGACCGTTGCATTCATCCCCAGCATAAGGTTGAGGCTGTCCGCGTCAGCGATGCTGATTTTCACAGGGATTAACTGCGTAACTTTTGAATAAGCGCCGCTGGTATTAAGCGACGGATACTGGCTGAAAGCCGTTTGTGTGGCCTGGCTGACGCTCTCTACATATCCCTCAAAAGATCTCCGGTGGTAGGCGTCTATTTTGATATCAACCTTTTGGCCTTGTTTGATTTTGTTGATGTCCGTTTCCTCAATGTTTGCCTGTATGTATATATGTGAAGTGTCGGCTACTGTTGCAATCTCCATCCCGGGCGAGACAACCTGTCCCTTTACAACATTCAGCTGCACTATCTTGCCGTCAATCGGCGATTTGACATCCGCCTTTGAGATTATTGAATCTGCCGTGCTGGCCAGAGCCTGCGGATTTATTGCAGAACTTGTCACCAGCATGCTTAAATCTTGTTTTAAAAGTACCTGGCCAGTTTTTACGTAATCCCCTTCCTTGACGTTTAATTCCTTGATCTTGCCGGCCACCTCCGGGGTCAGTACAACCGTATTCGCCGTTATCTTGGCGTTTTCTGTGGAAAAGAAGTATATACCCTCATACACATAGTAAGCTCCCCCGATCACTCCGCCGATCAGGACGATTACCACAATAATCAGCAATGCCGTTTTTACTTTCTTCATTCCCAAAAACCACCTCAAATTCTTTTTTTCTTTCTTCTAAATTAACCAGGTTGAATTTAATTAACAAACGCTTTTAAGAATATCAAGAATTCTTTTCAGCATTTGTCCCAGTTCGTCCAGTTCTGCGACGGGCAGCTCTTTAAGCTTTTCTACAAGCGCCATTTTCAGCTCATTAAACAAATCCTCCAGCGTACTCCGGCCGATCCCGGTGACTTCAAGACGCACGATGCGCCGGTCATCGGGATCTGTTTTTCTGGATAACATTTTGCGGTCAATCAGCTTGCGGATAAGGGGTGTAAGCTGCTGCTTGGATATCCGCATCTCGTCCGCCAGTTCGGACATAGAAAGGGAACCTCTCCTGCAAAGGATCGACATGGCGCAAAATTGAACATGGCTTAACCGCGAACGGGTAACCTGGTCAACCGGCCTGAAAAAATTTTCACGTATGTACTCCAATACTATATGGAAGTCGCCGGCAACATCCTCCAGGCTGCTTATTGTTAACACCCCCCTATCCAACCAATAGCTTTGCAATAAAGAGTATATTATATTAGTCATTAATAGTAAATATGAATTAACTATTAATCCTGTTTATAAATAAAAAGCAAAGGGACCTCCTTCGCTTTCATCCGCTATGTTCCTAATTTTCCTCATTAAATCATATTCCTTGATTGCTTATACCGCGACACTATTCGTTGAATAACGACATATATGGGAATTATTTGTTGAAATGCTAGTCGGTGTATTGTATAATAAAATAGTTTTTTACCTAGTTATTAAAAAATAAGGGAAAGGGGGTTAATAACTTGTTAGGCATCAAGTTCCCTAAATGGTTTAGCATGATGATGTTGCTGACATTGTTGGCTTTGCCTGTTTTCTTAATGAATGCTAACGTCGCATGCGGCTGAGCAACTTCTAAAACACCGGTGGTGAAAACAAATCAAATAACGGATCTTGCAGCCAATGACGTTACTTTGAATGGACTTATGACAGAATGTTTTGGGGAAATCAGAGAGTATGGCTTCTACTATGGCATAGATGCTCAGACAAACGAAAAAATCGTAGTAGGTAAAAATGAGTTTGTAGCAATGCCCTTCAAAACGACTCTTACCGATCTCATACCAGGTAAGTACTACTATAAAGCGTTTGCAACAAATGCCACAGGTACAGGTTATGGCCCCATAGATGAATTCACAATTAGAAAAGCAAACGACGATAGCATCATTATAAATCTAGACGGCAAGGAACTTACCTTCGATGTTCAACCTATTACTGACAAAGGTTACACCTTAGTTCCGCAGCGTACTATTTTTGAGGGATTGCAGGCCAACGTAAAGTGGGATGAGAAGACCCAAACAGTTACGGCAAATAAGGGCGCTTTTACAGTCAACCTGGTGATTGGCGGCAATGCCTACATCAACGGTGTATTAACACCGTTGGATGTACCGGCAAGAATAGTAGACGGAAGAACTCTGATTCCTCTCAGGTTTGTATCGGAAGCCATGAATTGCAAGGTCGATTGGGTCGCTGCTGCCCACACAATTATAATCAACAGTGATCAAGTTCTCCAGATTAAGTAGCAATGCCTGGTTTATAGTCATTAACTGAGTATTCATATTAAAAAGGAGCAATATCAGGTGTCAAAAACCAACGCTTATTGCTCCTTTATTAATTTCGACATTCCAGTTGATTTACCTAAATAGGGAAGCCTCTACTTCCTTTAGTATTGTTTTGTGTATAACACATGACATATATTGTCATGCCAAGTTCTTTTATACATATTCACATTTTTGAACCTTTGATATATTATTAACACAAACATGAAATAAATTCCATATATGTGGGTAAGCGGCACAATGAGGCTTGAATTTCCCTATGCTTTCCGGGAGGTTGGTTCAATGAAAGTCCTTGTATTTGGCGGTACAGGTTTTATTGGGAAGAATTTATGCGCCGAATTGCTATCTGCCGGACATGAGGTTTGTATTGTCAGCAGGCGCCCCGAAAAAGCAAGCCCGCAGGGGCACGGGGCATCCATTGTAAAATGGGACAACTCTGCAGGTCCGCTGCCGGCGGAGCCGCTGGATGACGTCGGCTTAATCATAAACTTGGCCGGGGAATCTATTGCATGCCGCCGTTGGACGCAAACCGTAAAAGAGAAAATCTTGAGCAGCAGGATCCAGACCACACAGGCTATTGTAGACGCCATCAGCCGTCAGAAAGCTGCTCCCAAAGCGTTAATCAACGCATCGGCTATTGGATTTTACGGTCCCTGTGGAAATGAGGAGCTAACCGAGAACTCACGCCCAGGACAGGATTTTTTAGCAGGAGTATGCCGGGCATGGGAAGAGGAGGCATTTAAGGCTCAAGCTTCAGGAGTCAGGGTAACTGTCCTGCGGTTTGGTATTGTGTTGGGCGATGAAGGGGCTCTGGCCAGAATGAAAACCTCTTTCCGCTTTTATTTAGGGGGGCCTCTGGGAGCGGGAGACCAGTGGATGTCCTGGATACACATTAAGGACTTGACAAGGTTGACCCTATTTGCGGCAGAAAACCAAAATATTTTTGGCCCGGTAAACGTTACTACTCCGGAACCGGTTAGAATGAAAGAGTTTTGCAGGGTTTTGGGCCGGGTTACGGGAAGTCCTTCCTGGCTGCCCGTCCCCGGTTTTCTTCTTAAAATTGTTTTAGGGGAAATGTCGGATATGTTGTTAAACAGTCAGCGGGTCTTCCCGGAAAAAGTTCTTAAAGAGGGTTTCGTGTTCAAGTTTACAGAGCTAGAAAATACTTTAAGGGATATTATCGGGAAGTAATTAAAAGCGCTTCCACATGATCAGCGCGTCCTCGCCGGTATCGGAATAATAGCCCCTGCGCCGTCCCTCCTGAAAAAAACCCATGCTTGAATAAAGGCCTTTTGCTATACTATTGCTGGGCCTTACTTCAAGGGTCATTGATTTGGCCCCAAGTGTCACAGACTGATTTTCCAGTTCCTGCATCAAAGACCTGCCGATCCCGCACTGCCTGTAATCAGGGTGAACGGCCAGGTTGGTAATGTGCGACTCATCAATAATCAGCCACATACCGGCGTAGCCGACAACTTTATCCCCGCATATGGCTACTATATAATAAGCAAAATCATTGAGCAGTTCACCGTAGAAAGCATACCTCGACCACGGCGTTGGAAAGGATTTCTGCTCAATAGCTATAACCTCTCTGAGATGATTGGCCTGCATGGGAATAAAATAAATACTTAAATCAGGCTTATAATCGATTATTTTTGCAGCCATTTTGACTCCGCCTCCGACAGCCTTAGATAAAAGGGCCTCAAGCTTGAATAATTCCCTCCCTGACCGGCATTGAACCTGCTTAAGCCAAGGGATGCAATGCTTGCTCCCCTCGGCAGGCACAGCCCGCCGGGCGCAAAGAGCGCTGCGCCGCCCAGGTGTTCTTCAATAATTTCCCTGTATGCAAGGGCGCCGTCTCCTAAAAGTGTAACCGGCTGCTCAAATTTTTTCAACTTCAGGGCCAAATCAGCAGGAGATATCGCTGCCGGGCCGGCAACGCGCTGCAGACCGTTCTCATAAACAGCAGAGTAAACCTCGTTTTTACGGGCGGTTATAACAGGACAGGTCAACCCTGCCCCCCTGGCCTGATAAAGACAGGCAAGGGCCTCAAGCGTCCCTATCCCTGCAACAGGAAGGCCCCACGCTTGGGCCAGCGTCCTTGCAGTGGCCAGGCCAATCCGCAAGCCTGTGAAAGAGCCGGGTCCTATCGAGGCGGCAATCCCTCCCAGTTGGGTATGTTCGATGCCTGCCTCTTCCAGGACGCCTTTAATCATGGGCAGCAGGTTCACAGAGTGCGTCCGTTTGTTATTTATAGTTCTTTCAGCAACCAGCACATCATCCAGCGCAACGGCTGCGCTGGCGACTGAGGTAGCCGCTTCAATTCCCAGCACGTACAATATTTTTATAATCCTCCATCAGGCGGCAGTATCGTTCTCCCCGGGGATTAAAGCTGATCATCCGGATTTCATCCGCTTGCGGGTCAGCACAGATAGTTATGTCCAACCTGTCCTGCGGCAGAGCCTCTGCAACCTGATCAGCCCATTCTATCAGTGTGACGCCGTTCCCTTCAAAATATTCCTCGCCCCCCAGGTCGTCGAGCTCTGCCGGTCCCTTCAGGCGGTAGGCGTCAATGTGGTAAAAAGGAACCCTCCCCTGGTATTCTTTGATAATCGTAAACGTGGGGCTGTTGATTACTTCCTTCACACCAAGGCCCTTTCCCACTCCCTTGGCGAAAACAGTCTTGCCGGCGCCAAGTCCGCCGGTCAGGCAAATAACAGCGCCCGCCTCCAGGATGTCGCCCAGGAGTTCACCCCAAAAAAAAGTATGCTGCGCCGATTCAGATTTTAGATCCATGACTTTCCCCTTAATCATTCCTTGCCTTAAAATGATCATATCCTTTTGCCTCCAGGGGAACAAAATAACCCTGCGGCAGTTCCATTGTAATTCCGTCCGCCTGCTGCACAATCTCACCAATAAGATGGCACTTTTCTCCTGCTTCGTTGAAAAGGCGCTTTAAGGCGGCAGCGCTGTCAGGGCGGACTGTAAAAATCAGTTCAAAGTCCTCGCCCCCGTACAGCGCCCAGTTAAGCGGGTCCCGTTTGGCGGCTGCGGCCGCTTCCTTCATCCTCTGGTCTTGTGGAACAAGGGGAGATCTGATCCGGCAGCCGACACCGCTGGCCAGGCAAATTTCATGAATTTCAGTAGCCAGTCCGTCGCTGATGTCATCCATTGAGGTAACTTTTCCCGTACCTGCCAGCAAGACACCCTGTTTGACACGCGCCTTCGGATTGGTATGGGCCGATTTTAAAAAGCTGCCGGCTTCTGGTGAAACTCTGGTACCGGGGTTCTGATAGAGAAAAAGTCCTGCAGCCGAATTTCCGAGGCTGCCGGTAACAAAAACCAGATCTCCGGGTTTTGCGCCGCTGCGGTAAACAGCCTTACCGGCGCCCACACACCCGATCAGGGCAACGTTAATGATTAATTTACCCGGAGATTTCACAGTATCTCCGCCGACAATATTCAGGCTGTATTCTTCCGCAGCGCTCCTTAATCCGGAATAAATCCCCTTTAAAGCCTCTACCGAAAATTTCAAGGGAATCCCCAGAGAAACAACCGCATGCAGCGGCCTGCCGCCCATGGCTGCAATGTCGCTGACACTTGCCACCAGCGCTTTCGCTCCGACATGGTCAGGCTTTACGTAAGCCATGGAAAAGTGGACACCCTCGATAAGCATATCGGTGGTGAACAAAAGCCAGTCTTCCCCCTCGCCCTTTAAGACAGCGGCATCGTCCCCTATCCCCCTGATCACGTTGTCGGGATAAAGGACGATTTCCCGGGTAAGAAGCTCGATAAGTTTCATTTCCCCCAGGGTACTCAGGTCCAAATGCCTCACCGGTATCCTTTCATGGTTTATGGTAGTAGCTGATCAGCAGTCTTCCGGTACTTTGCCCAGATGTTCCCCGACCAGCTTCATAGCGCAGAAATCCCCGCACATCGTGCAGGCTTCAATCTGCTCCGGGTTGTGCGCCTCCCTGCAGCGGCGGGCTTTTTCCGGATCCAGGGCCAAGGCGAACTGTTTCTCCCAGTCCAATTCCTTGCGGGCTTTCGCCATCGCCAGATCCCAGTCTCTTGCCCCCTGCACGTTCTTGACATAATCGGCCGCGTGGCCGGCCAGGCGGCAGGCAATCACACCCTCCCGGACATCCTGGACACTGGGCAGGCCAAGGTGTTCGGAGGGAGTAACGTAGCAGAGAAAATCCGCTCCCGCCATTGCAGCCAGCGCACCGCCGATGGCGGAGGTTATGTGATCGTACCCCGGCGCCACATCGGTAACCAAGGGCCCCAACACATAAAAAGGCGCTCCGTTGCAAAGGCTCTTTTGAAGCATAATATTCGGAATTACCTGATCGAGAGGCAGATGTCCGGGTCCTTCTACCATAACCTGTACTCCTGCCTTACGCGATCTTTCCACCAGTTCTCCTAATATTAAAAGCTCCTGGATCTGGGCCCGGTCCGTGGCATCGGCAAGGCACCCCGGGCGCAGGCCGTCACCAAGGCTGAGCGTCACATCGTATTTAAGGCAAATATCCAGCAAGCGATCAAATTCTTCCAGCAGAGGATTCTCCTTCTGGTTGTGCAGCATCCAGCCGGTCAGCAGGGACCCCCCTCTGCTGACAATGTCGGTAACCCGGCCCTGACGCCTTAAACGGCTGATTGTTTCCATGGTCACACCGCAGTGGACAGTAAAAAAATCAACACCGTCCCCGGCCTGCGTCTCCAGCGCAGTAAAAATGTCATCGGCCGTCATTGCAACAATGCTGCCGCGTTTTTCCTTGGCTTCCACAACAGACTGGTAAATCGGCACCGTTCCCAGCGGAACAGGACAGCGGCATAGGATTTCCCGCCTGATTTCGTTAATTTCCCCGCCAGTAGAGAGATCCATCACGGCATCCGTGCCTGCTGACAGGGCTGTTTCCAGTTTTTCCAGCTCGCCCTTTAACCCGCGCGAAGCGGTGGAAGTGCCCAGATTGGCGTTAACCTTGGTCCGCAGACCTTTTCCGATACCACAGGGTATAAGCCCGCTGTGGTTTGTATTTGCGGGAATAACTACTGTCCCCGCTTCCACTCCCTGCCTGATCACCTCAGGCTCAAGCATTTCTTTTTCAGCCACTTTTTTCATTTGTGCTGTGATTATCCCGGCCCTGGCTGATAAAAGCTGCGTCATTCTTCAAAACCCCCGTCTATAATTTTTGTCATCCGGGATGAGCGGGTATTTATAATCTCTTCCCGTAAAAATAAGGCTGCTGCCCGTATATCCGGGGCTGAAACCACCGCTGTAACAACAGCCACACCCTTTGCCCCGGCTGATACAACTTCGGAAACGTTAGATTTATCTATCCCGCCGACTGCAACCCAGGGCAGGTCAATTTCCCCGCCGACCTGCCTGAGTAATTCCAATCCGACCGGTCTGGCGCCGTTTTCCTTAGTTTTGGTGTCAAAAACCGGGCCTACCCCTATATAATCAGCACCCTGCCGGCGCGCCCGCCGGGCTTGCTCCAGCGAATGGGTGGATACGCCGATAATTTTTCCGGGCCCGAGAAGCTGCCTGGCAGCAGAAACGGGCAGGTCATCCTGGCCAAGGTGAACGCCGTCCGCATCCACGGCAAGGGCTATATCGATCCGGTCGTTGATAATCAGGGGCACATCTTTAGAACGAGTCAGACGGCGCAGTTCAAGACCTTTTTCCAGCAGCCTGCTGTCGGGGGATTCTTTGTCCCGAAACTGAATCACGGTTGCGCCGCCGGAAATCGCCGATCTGGCAACTTCTACAAGGTCCCTTCCCCCGGAGAACTTTTCCTGAACGATAACATAAAGGGTATAATCTACATTGTACAATTCGTTTGCTTTTAATTCAACCAGCTTGAGGGTCATCTTCTTTTCCAAATCATAAAGTTCAAAGCGTATTTTTTTAAAGTCGGAACCGGTTGAAATGAACTTGGCATACTCTTCCAGAACACGCATGGCTTCCTGCACGCGTTTAAAGTTGGCCAGGGACAGTTCAAGAAAGTCAAGCCTTTCAAACTCTTTTTCTTCCCGGCTGTTAAAACCGACATCCGTTTGCGAGTCCCTGCCGGACATAAACTTTTCGACCCCGCCGGGCCATTCCTGCTGGATCGAACGGAGTTGATGCCGCATACTTTTCAGCCGGCCGGCCAGATCAGCGTCATTTAAAATAAAGCGGGCCAACTCCTCGACAACCCGGAGTCCCTCTCTGGCACGGTTGAAATTTGCGTCGGCTATCCTGTAAATACTGAACAATCCGTCAGCAACCTTCCATTAAAAAACCTAAAAACCCATTCTTGAAGGAATGGGCTTGATAATAATAACTCTTGAAACGAAACAGGCCCATTACTCACTTTATATTTTATCAAATATTTTAATGTAATGGGCATTGCTTGTATAGGATATTAAATTTTAATTCTGTTACACGGGCAGTACCATGCTGCAGTTATTCGGCAGGCAACACCCGCAAACCCCTTCCTCATTAAAGAATTTTTGCAGAAAGGGCCTCGTCTTATTTATATCGAAAGGTTTTGCAATACAAAAACTGGCCCCTTTTTCCATTGCCGCGCTGACGACTTCACGTGAAATATAGGCTGTCATGATCACTACTGTCGTTTCCGGTGAAATTGCCTTAATCCTGCCCAGGGCTTGAAGACCGCTCATCACCGGCATTTGGACATCCAGAAAGACTAGATATGGGCGGTACTTTTCCACGGCTTCAACAGCTTCGAAACCGTTTTTGGCCAGACTGACCTTATAACCTATCTCCTCCATAATTGTTGACAGTAAATGCCTTATGCCATAATGATCATCGGCTACCAGAGCAGTTGGAACAGTTTTTACGATAGGCGCCCCCTTAAAAAAACATCAGGTAAATATTGTATTGATTCGACAGGAAACAGAATAATTCTCCAACCGGATCCATAAAATACAAATATTTTCTGTCCGTCCCTGTTTATTTTACAGCATAATTAGTCAATGCCTGAAAAAGTTTTAAGAACCGGAAGTCTTTTTCCCACATTTCCTCCGGATGGCACTGCAGGCCAAGAACAAAAGAGCCCGAAGCGCCTTCAATAGCCTCCACAACTCCGTCGGAGGATTTTGCGCAGATTATAAATCCGGGAGCAACATCATGAACCGCCTGGTGGTGATAACTGTTTACCCTGATTTCCGGTACCTGAAAAATCGATTCCAGCAAAGTACCTTTTTCTATATTTATCTTATGGGTGGCTGCCCAGCCGGGCGCCTGCTGATAATGCTTCAAACAACCGGTGAGCTGAGTGTTTAAATCTTGATAAATAGTTCCTCCGGAAGCTATATTTAACACCTGGGCTCCCCTGCAGATTCCCAGAACCGGGACTTGGTTCTTGATAGCCATCTTAGCCAGCTTTATCTCAAAACTGTCCCGTAAGGGAGTTATTTCCCCGCATTCAGGAATCGCTTCCTCCCCGAAATAAAACGGGTCCACGTCCTTTCCCCCGGAAAGCAGCAGCCCGTCGATGATTCCAAGAAGCCCGGCGATTTCTTCCTCTTTTTCATAATTTGACAGCAGGACAGGTAACCCGCCGGCAACCCTGACAGCTTCGCAGTACAGCGAACCAAGAAAGTGCCTCTGGTTTTCATTATCCCAACTGCAAGTAATCCCAATGACAGGTCGTATTTGCAATCTCCCCCCAGGGTTTTACTGATCGTTTCCTTCCAAAAAGTGCTTGGCGGCGTCGGGGCCCCTGCCAATGGATACTTTACCGGTCCGTACAATCTCGACAATTCCGTGATCCTCGAGAACCGCGCAGGCGGCGTTTATTTTTTCTTCCCCGCCGCTTAATTCGATAACAACCGTTTCGCGGTTAATATCAACAATGTTAGCCCGGAAAATCTCTACAATATCGACTATTTCAGAGCGGCGCGCAGAATCAGCCTTGACTTTAATCAGGACCAACTCCCTGTCAATAGAACCTGATTTAAAGAGTTCCTGTACCTTGATTACATCAATCAGTTTGGAAAGCTGCTTCATTGCCTGATCGAGTTCCCGGTCATCGCCGTTCACAACAATGGTAATGCGCGAAACGTCGCTGTCTTCCGTATATCCTGCGGCAATGCTCTCTATGTTGAAGACGCGCCTGCTCAGCAGTCCGGATATTCTGGCCAGTACACCGGGCTTATTAAGAGCCAATACCGCCAGGGTATGTTTCATTAAAATTCCTCCTAAAACTTTTAAAGTAAGTCAATAAATTTATAAATATCGGCTGTTCTTAAATCCCTAACAACAAAATCCGCCCCGGCCCGGCGCAGAGCTTCCTCCTGACCTATACGCCACACGCCGACTGCGTCAAAACCCAGCGATTTGGCAGCCTCGATTCCCGAAGAGGCGTCTTCAAACACCACGAACCGCAGTTTTTCACCGGGCAAAAGTTCTTTTATCCTGGCGGAAGCAAATTCCAGAATGCTTTTTTTACCCTCCAGGTCGGTTCCGCAAACATCAACATTAAACATTGAGTAAAGCGTATCAGCTTCATCAATTGCATTATACGCAGGTCCAAGCTCATTAATCAAGCGGTCTTTGGTTACTTTAATCAGCATGTCCCTGGCGTTTTTTGAGGCTGATGCGGCAGCCTGAAGAATTCCTTTGCTTTTAGCCTCCAAAAGTATTGAGACTGCATCCGGGAAAAGTTTGAACTTCCCGGCTTTGATGAGGTCTTTGATCAGCCTGTTCTTCTCACTGCAGTACTTCTCCAGAATAACCTTTTTCTGCTCCCCTGTCTTTGCCCCAAGCCGGTCATAAACGTTGTTCAGCTCAAGGATATTGTTGCCCCCTTCGTACCTTGGCCGGGAAGCAACGTAAGTAAAATAAAAGTCTGAATCCATTGTTTCAACCAGATACGGTTCTTTTGCCGCAGTTATGCGCCAGGCATCCTCATGCGGGCTGTCAACCACTACCCCGTCAATGTCCCATATATAAGCTACCTTTTCGTTCATTTTTGATCACCTTTTCAAAGCGAATTTTTGGCCGCGGCTCAAAAAGCACTTTTCACCGCCTACTTCCAGCCAAATACCCTTCCTGTTCCTGGACTTGTCGCGGATAAATAAGACCTCTATCTGAAGCTTTCCTCCGGCGTTGTCAACTTTCAGCTCGAACAAAGCATTCCTGAACCAGAAATTAAGGCGGATGCCGCTTACTTCCCCGGGTAAAACCGGGTTTACAGACAAAATCTCATCTTTTATTTTCAGCCCGGCAAAACCGTATCCTGCAATTTGCCATGCGCCGCCAAGCGCGGCCGCATGCATACCAAGCTCCGTATTGCCGTATAAGTCGCCGTAATCCGCCCTTATGGCCTGGATGAAATGCTTGTAAGACTCTCCCAGGTTACCCAGTTCGAGGGCTGTAATGGCATAACTCGGCAAACTGAGGCTTGATTTGTGCGTGGTCCTCTTTTCATAAAAATCGTAGTTGACTTTTTTCACCCGGCTATCGAATTCGTTGGCAAACAACCGTAATAAAAGTATAACATCAGCCTGCTTGACCAACTGGGTGTCTTTGACCTCGGCAAGGGCCAACGAAGCAGGCCAGACCGGCATTGCGTTTTCATCCCATTCCTGAATTAAGAACTCTTTCTTGTTGAAATAACCCTCAAATTCTTCAATAAGTCCATCCTGGTTGGTGAAAATAATGATTTTTTCCGAAATATCTTCCCATGACCGGATCTCTTCTTCTTTTAATCCAATTTTTTTAGCCAGCCTGTTCAGGCGAAGGGGATGCTCCCTGGCCAGTAAGCCGTAAAGTTCCGCCGCGTATCTCAAATTCCACCTGGCCATATAATTTGTATAAAAATTATTATCAACACATTCTTGAAATTCATTTGGACCAATAATATCTTTTATTTCATAATAGTTTTTTTCGCTATTATAGTTTACGCGTGCTGCCCAGAACCGGGTTGTTTCAAAAACCATTTCCGCGCCGTACCGGAGCATGAAATCCTTATCGGAAGTAGCCTGGTAATATAAAACTACTCCGTATATTATATCTCCTGAGATATGAATCTCCCTTTTGGATACATGAACGGGGATAACTGTACCATCAAAGTTGACCCATGTTTTGGGAGTCTCGTCATCTCCGCTTTCAGCTGATTCCCATGGCCACCAGGCCCCTTTGTAGCCGTTTTCCCTTGCCTTGGCCCTGGCCTGATTTAAACGCCGGTAGCGGTAAAGGAGAAGATTTCTGGCCAGTTCAGGCTGAGTAAAGATAAAAAACGGCAAAACAAAGATTTCCGTATCCCAGAATACGTGGCCTTTATACCACTCGCCTGATAATGTTTTAGCCGGGATGCTCACATCCAAATCCACGAGCGGAACAGCAATCAGAAGATGGTAGGTGTTCAGGCGCACATTATTTTGCAGGGAAGCCTCACTGTCAATCAAAAAATCGGAATTTACCCATCTTTCCCTCCAGGCGCTGCAGTGGGTTTTAAAAAGGGCCGCGGCGCCTTTTTTCCTTAAAGACCCCAACAAGTCAAGGCAGCACGTCTTTACGCTGCGCTTTTTGTCACGGGATGTATAGATTGTTATAAAAGATGTGAACGTATACCTTTTCCCTTTGGCAGCTTTAAAAGAGCACTCCCGGGAGACTGTTTCCTCACCGGCCGAAACGGACCACTTTACTTCCGGATAGGAACCTCTTCCTGAGAACTCCAGGTCTGTAGCCAGACCAATTGACTGCCCGGAAATAATTGTTTCCGCTTCAAGGTAAACGGCCCCACCCGGATTATGAAATGAGCAATCCCGGACTGAATAATGCTTGGTTGGATCCCCGACTGCCTGAACAGCATTTTCAGTTGTGCCGTCGATTAATCTTTTGACCGTTATTTCAGCGTCATAATCCAGCGGTTTTAAGGAAAAAACCATCACGGCGGCATGATAGTCCTTCAAGCTGAAGAACCGCGCCGATTCGTACTCATATCTGCCCTGATCATTTTGAAAGACAGTCCGTCTGTGCAGAACGGCCTTTTTCAGGTCTAAAGCACGGCGGTGTTCAGCAACTTTCATCTCATTTACGGAAAGCCTGACGCCGTTAATATAAACTTCAATCCTCAACGGGTTGGGGGCGTTGACAATTTCAAAAGGCTGACCCGCGGTTTGATCATAAATACCAGCCAGATAAGTCCCGGGATATCCGTTCTCAAAGCTCTCTTCCAGGACACCCCTCGAACCGAGATACCCGTTACCAAGCGTATAGATTGTTTCCCAAAACTTTCTCTTATCCTGCTCAAAACCCTCTTCGCTGATTATCCAGTTTTCTTCGGATAATTTTTTAAACAAGGACATCCCCCTTACTCAAGACCACGCTTTTTTAATTTCCATTGCCCGTGCGGCTAATCAGCCAGTCAGTCTTTTTTCAATCACTTTTTTATAGAGCCGTTCGTAGCTGTCCACCATAACCTGGGAAGTAAAAAGATTCTCTGCCCTTTCCCGGCATTTTAAGGGGCTGATGCTCCCTGCCCGGTCTGCGGCCGCAACAAATTCATCCATGGTCTCAACCACAAAACCTGTAACGCCGTGTTCAACAACCTCCGGGGCTGAACCTCTCTTGAAAGTTATCACAGGTGTTCCGCAGGCCATTGCCTCAACCATAGTTATACCGAAAGGCTCTTCCCACTTGATTGGGTAAAGGTAACCTCTGCCGCGGGAAAACATATGCATTTTTTCTTCGCTCCAGTGTCCCACTTCACCTATGTAAGTTATCTTCTCGTTCAGATAAGGCCTGATGAATTGGTCAAAATAGATTACTTCGGCCTGCTCGTGAACCTTGCCGGCCAAAACAAGCTTCGCCCCCATTCGTTTGGCGGCTTCGCAGGCAAGGTGGGGCGCCTTTTCCGGATTGAAACGCCCTATGAAAAAGAAGAAGTCGTCCTTGTCCTGGGAGAAGGGGTACTTATCAAATTTAACACCGTTGTATACAGTGCCGAGATAATTAAGGCCGGGAAGAAAAGAGCGCTGGTTGTTGCTGATAGAAATAAAATGAATTCCCGTACGGCCGGCAAAAAGCCTGTAAAACGCCTTGTTTTCCTCGTCAAAAGGACCGTGCAGCGTATGCACTACGGGAATTTCCTTTAAAAAAGCAGCGCAGCACAACCCTTCCTTCCAGGTGTGATCATGGATCAAATCAAAACCTTTGCCAATTACTTCCATATACGAGGACAGGGCGTGGGTTAAAGCTACGTTAAGAAAACTTGAAGGCGGTTTGTCCAGGCAGGCTTTCATTTCCTCGTCAAAAACCTTATAGATATTCGCTTTTGTGTCAGATTTTGAAACCGTGCAGACAGTGACTTCATGGCCTTTTGCAACCAGGCCGTCAGCAAGAAGGCTGACGACAACTTCAATACCCCCGTAACCGGCAGGGGGTATCTTGAACCAGGGCGGCAGGATTATTGCTATCTTCATTTCCTCACCTTAATCCTTTAAATTTTATATATCTATATATCATCTGAATTACAGGCCGCTCAAGTCACTTCAAGCTTTATTGCGGGGAAAATTTACAAAACTATTTTATATTTTTGTTAAACTTTTGGAGTTAACATTATACTTGTAACTGCCGTCCGTCAGCGTGCTATTATCGTTATCTTTAAAAGTAAGTTGAACATAGTCAATGCTGACATCGGCGTCATCCTCAAAAGTATCGGCAACTTCCTTGCCGATTGCTTTTACGCCGCTTTCAATCTTACTGCTGGTCAAGTCGTCCCACTTGGAAGCAGCGCTGCTTGTAACTGCCCCGAGTACAACTTTAACGGTATCGTCATCGTAATAGGTAACAGTGTTTATTTCGAATTCTATGTCGTCTACCCAGAAATTGTCACCTTCAAGATTGTCCTCTACATCTTCAATGTCGGATTCTAAATCTCCCCGGTAGTCCTCATCCTTATAGCTCAATGAAAAGGTGGAGGTTCCGTTCTTGGTAAAAGTCACTAAAGTGTCATTGCTGTCGTTGTCTATAATTTTTCCGCTCACCTTGGTATCATCGGAAAGCTCGTCCTGAATTTTATCCACCACGTTTTTGATATAGCTTTTTATTTCGCTGTCGCTTAACTTTGACCACTTAGTATCGTAACTGTCCAGGTTAACCTCAATTTTAACGGTTACATCATCTTCGTCACCGTCTAGTCTGATTTCATCAATTTTTACATTTTCCAAATAATCATAATCCGAAAACAGGTCGTCTTCCAAATCCCCAAGATCAGTGTTATTCTGTTTCTTGAGCGTATCAATCTCAGCCTGCATACTTTGAATTGTGCTGTTCTTCTGCGTTAACTGCGCTGTGAGGTCCTGGATTGTTTTGTCCTTCTGAGCCAATAACGAGCTGTCCGCTTCGGAATCAGTCTTGCCGGTTATTTTGACCGTCTTAAGCTTACTGTCCCAGTCAACCTTTAAATTTAACGCTTCAGCCACTATTCTGATAGGAACGAAAGTCCTTCCTTTATAAACAACCGGCGACTCGCTCGCTGCCGTGTTTATGGTTTTACCGTTTACAATCAGTTTGACAACCTGGCTGATATTAGTCTGACCAGTCGATGCAGCTTCCGCAGTCAAAGTAACCAACAGTAACACACACAGTATCAGCAACACTGCAACAATTTTCTTCTTCATAGTTTTCAACTCCTTGCAGGAATAATAAGTAATTCCACAACAAGAGGCGAAAACCCTTTACTTTAGTCTAAAAAAGTCGTCTTTCATAAAATCCGGACGAAATAAAAAAGCCGGCCTTTATAGCCGGCAGTGGTCAACTTTCCCTGTCTTATTAATATGCGTATGTGTTTTTATACGGCCTTTTGGAAAGCGGCGTGATTTTCCGGAAACTTCCCTGGAGGATTTCTTCCGCATTTAATCCGAATCGCTGTGCAAATTCTCCTGTATACCGCCGGATAATTTCCAGGTCCCGGTTATCCGTCTCATAAATTCCAACGTCTTTCCCAAGCTGGTTCCTCTGCATGCTTCCTCTTACATACATTACACCGCCGTGCATCCCGGTTCCTACATAGCCGGCATTATGGTTTTTGCCATCCTCCAGGCCGAGCCCCAGTAAAAGCACTATCCCGCCCGCCATGTACTCCCCGAAAAAGTCCTGCGCTGTTCCGCCAACCACAAGCACCGGAATTTTATCTTTGTATTCCTTCATGTGAATTGCAGCTCTATAACCAACATTATTCCTGATGAAAATCTTTCCGCCCCGCATCGACATGGCCACAACATCTCCGGCCTTGCCATGAACAATTATCTCTCCCTCGTTCATCGTATTGCCGACGCCATCCTGGGCATTGCCGTAAACAGTGATGCGCTGACCGTTCAGAAATGCCCCCAGGTCGTTACCGGGAGTTCCGTGTATGTCAAGTTCAACCCCACAGCCGGAGAATATGCCGAGCCTGGTGCCAAGATACCTGTGCCCGAAAACGTTGTTAATGGTAATCTCCCGCGCTCCCTTTGAAACTACCTCCCTGAGCAGGTCGTTCAATTCTTTGTGCTTCAGGCTCAAAGCGTCTATCCGGACCTGAGAGCCGCTGGCGGTAACATACTCACCAAGCTCACTTACAGGCCTGTTCCCTTCCAGGAACATTTCACGCAAGCCGGACTTCAAGTTTAACGCCATAAGTTATCACTCCCCCGCTCCTTTTACTCCCAGAACATCCAGTTCCCAGCCTTCCAGCCCGACACCGCGGAGGTGATCCCTGTTGCCCCTTATACTCTCTATTGCATTTATACCCATACCGCCAAGCATTTCCTTTATCTCGCGCTCCCAGCTCCTTAGCAGATTAACCAGCTTGGCGCTGACAATTTCAGGGTTAAGCCTCTTGGAAAGGTAAGGATCCTGTGTGCAGATTCCCCAGGAGCATTTCCCTGTATAGCATTTCTGGCAAAGCGTGCAGCCCATGGCGACCAGCGCCGCGGTGCCGATATATACTGCATCCGCTCCCAGCGCAATGGCCTTGAGGATATCCCCGCTGCACCTGAACCCGCCGGCCGCGATAACCGAACATTTATTCCTGATTCCTTCGTCACGAAGTCTTTTATCAACAGCCGCCAAGGCAAGCTCAATGGGGATTCCTATATTATCCCTGATTATTTTGGGCGCCGACCCCGTTCCGCCTCTTATACCGTCGATGGCGACGATATCCGCGCCGGCCCTGACTATTCCGGAGGCGATGGCTGCAACATGGTGTACTGCGGCAATCTTAACAGAAATAGGTTTTGTATAGTTGGTAGCCTCTTTTAAAGCGTAGATCAGCATTGAGAGATCCTCAATTGAATAAATATCATGCTGCGGCGCCGGGGAAATAGCGTCCGTCCCCTCCGGAATCATTCTGTTCCTGGCCACGTTAAACGACACCTTCTCGCCGGGAAGATGCCCGCCGATACCAGGCTTGGCGCCCTGTCCAATCTTGATCTCAACTATTGACGCACAATTCAAGTATTCCGAATCAACGCCAAATCTTCCGCTGGCGCATTGCACCACAGTGTTCCCGCCGTATTCACCCCTCATTTCAAGGGGCATCCCGCCTTCACCCGTGTTAAAAAGAGTCCCGACTTCTTTGGCTGCCATGGCCAGCGATTTAAAGGCCTGGTAACTGATCGCCCCGTAGGACATGGCTGAAAAAGCCACCGGAATTTCAATCATCTTGTTGGGATTCAATTCGCTCTTTATTTCAATGCCTTCTTCATTCATGGCAATTTCAAGCGTATCGTGCTTCTTCCCCAGAAAAGTTCTTAGTTCCATGGGTTCCCTCAGCGGGTCGATCGAAGGGTTGGTCACCTGCGAAGCATTTAAGACAAGGTGATCCCAGTAGACCTTGTACGGCTTGTCGTTTCCGCTCCCGGTCAGGATTATGCCGCCGGTTTCAGCCTGCTTTTTCAAGTCCTGGAACTTTTCCTTAGTCCAGTTGTAATTAGTCTTGTACTGCGAAGGATGAGGCTGGATACAAAGAGCGCCTGTCGGGCAGAAAACAGCGCACCTCTGGCAGCCGGCGCAAACCTCCTCATTGGAGGACATAGCATCAAAATCCGGGTCATACTTGTGGCCTCCGAAAGGACACTGTCTTTCACAGACCCTGCACTTGATACAGCGGTCTGTTTTTCTTTCAATGGTAAATTCCGGCAACAAATACGAATACATTTTCGATCACCCAGCTATATAGAATTCTCCATGCTTAACAAATGATCAGTAGAGTTCATCCTCACCACAACAGGATTGCCTCCGTGCGGTGTCCACGCAAAATCAAGATCGGGCGCTACAGTTCTGATTGCCGCTTCTTCCGAGCTAAGATAGACCATATCGTCTTTTGCTCCCGCGGTAATCGGCCTCAGCCTGATCCTGTCTGTAATCCCGAACATCTCGTTATGGCGAGCCACAATAACTGTGAACGGCCCATTTAAAAGCAGGGGGCCATAAACCATCCGCAGCGTTGTATTAAGATGTTTTTCCTTCTCGTCCATCCGGTTGATCGCGTCCCACATAGGGGGGGCAAAAATCTTCGAAGCAACCTCGATGGGATAGCCCTGCCTTCTCATCAAATAGTCCACGGCATAGGCCATAACTTCCGTGTCCGTAAATAAAGTGCAGTAATATCCAAACATTTCAAGAAATCTCCGGTTGGTCCCGTATGAAGAAATCTCTCCATTATGGACAACCGTCCAGTCAAGAATACTAAACGGGTGGGCGCCCCCCCACCACCCGGGGGTATTGGTCGGGAACCTGCTGTGGACGGTCCAGATATAGCCTTCGTACATCTTATCAAGTAAAAAATAGTCCGCAATTTCTTCAGGAAACCCAACTCCCTTGAAAACGCCCATATTTTTGCCCGATGAGAATACATAGGCGTCTTCAATGCTCGTGTTTATGTGCATAACCTTATCGACCACAAACTCGTCATCGGAAATGTTTCTTTCATCACCTTTTTTTTCCGGTGTGACAAAGTACCTCCAGACAAGAGGGGGGTGAAAGATGTTGACATGCGGATTGGTCGGTATTTGTTCGTCGTAAGAGACATTAAAATTTTCAGTCAGGTATTTCTCCACTATTGTCTTAACATCGCGCCATTTATCTTCAAACATTATGTGCAGAGCGTAAAAATCCTTGTAATCCGGGTAGAGCCCGTAAACGGCAAATCCGCCGCCAAGGCCGTTCCCCCTTACCTTGATATTCTTGATCGCCGATATGGCAATGTTGCCCGGGAACATTTTCCCGCTCGTGTTCATCACACCAAAAAGGCCGCATGCTTCCCTGCCCTGGTCAGGCAGGTACCTCTCGCTGCTTTTACGCTCGTAACCGGTCATTGATTCACCACCCCCAGGATAAGATCCTTTTCCAGCAGTTCCCACCTTAAATTCTCCGGGATGCTCCCATAACCAAAGTCCTCATTAAAAAGATCATCCGCAAATTGGGAAACATCCGCTTTGGTTCTCATCAGATTGACAAATATACCGGCCCGGCTGATTTTCCCCGCCAGGATAAATCCTGCGATTCTTCCTTCCCGGAGGATGAATTTCCGATAGTACTTCTTCTGCATGTCCAACCGGCTAATATTTACAAAGCCGCCCGGGTCTTCTGCAGAAACATTCAGTCCGGCGGTAATCAGACAGAGATCGAAAAAGTGCATGGAATTCATATTGGTTGACCAGACGTTCTCCCGCCTGCCGCCGGCCATATTTGCGCCGGCAATCCTTCCCCCGAGGTAAGCATTCGGCCAGAGCGGGATAACCTTGCTTATTCCGGCAACGGAGTCATAACCCTGGGCGCAGTCCCCGCAGGCGTATAGATCTGCTTGAGAAGTTTCCATTCTTTCGTTGACTAAAATACCCCTGTCGATCTTTAAGCCCGCCTGAACGCCCAGTTCGATCCTCGGGGCGACGCCCATCGCCAGAACCAGCATATCACAGGGAATCTGTGTGCCGTCAGTCAAGACTACACCGTCAACCGCACTGCCGCCTTTAATCTCTTTGATCGTATTGTTGGTGGTTACCTGCACCCCTTTTTCTGCGAAAAGGGCTTCCAGCAAGCTGGAGACGGGTTCGTCAACAACGGGCGCCAGGACTCTTCCGGCAAGTTCTACTACATGCGCCTGCAGGCCCTTTTTGCACAGAGCCTCGGCAGCCATCAGGCCGATCACTCCGCCGCCAAGCACAACCGCTCTTTGCGCATTTTCCAGGGCCTTTTCAATCTTTAAAACATCGTCCATATTTAAAAAAGTAAAGATATTTTCCTTGTCCAAACCTTCCATCGGCGGGATAAGCGGCCGGCCGCCCGTCGCTAAAAGCAGCTTGTTATAGCCAATCTTTTCGCCACCCGAAAGCAGAACCTCTTTTTTACCGGTGTCTATATCAACGGCTTTTTGTCCAAGCAGGGCGGCAACATTAAGCTTTTCATAAAAGTCAGCTTTTCTGTAATACATCTTTTCAAGATCAATTTGACCTGCAAGGTAATAGGGTATAAGCGCCCTGGAATATACACGGCAGGTTTCCTCCGCAACTAAAGCGATTGTTCCGGAACGGTCGATACTTCTGAGCATTTCTATACAGCCCATGCTTCCGGCCGAATTTCCGACAATTACGTAATCAAACCCTCGGGTCACTTATTACCCCCCCTTCTTCCTGATTGATATAGACAAGCGCTTCATTCGGGCAGTGACTTACGCAGTAGGGTTTTTCAAATCCTTCGCAGAGGTCGCATTTGATCACTTTTTTGTTCTCCCGGTCGATAATAATTCCGCCGTAAGGGCAGACCAGCACACAACTGTAACAGCCGACGCATTTTTCGGGATCATGGATTACCTTGCCGCTTATGGTATCCTTATACAAAGCGCCGCTGATGCATGCAAAAACACAATCCGGCTCTGAGCAATGCCTGCACTGAAGAGCAAAAGTAACAGGCAGTGGTTCCTCCACGATAACTCTGCTTAAAGCCGCGGGCTTTTCCAGCAGAAAAGCTTTTAAGATGTCCTTCGTCCGGGAATGGGCTACCACACACCATATTTCACAAAGGTGGCAGCCTATACAGACCTCCGGTTTGATCAAAATCTTTTTCATTATGCCCCCCTATTATCAAGGCAAGAAAACAAAAACCCACGGCAGGCAACCGTGGATATATTTGCCGCAAAATCAGGGCAAATATATCTTCATTTAAAATAACCTGATCGTGGGCGTCATTGCCCTTTTGTCCGGCGCATCTTGGCCTATTATTTTAACCAGCTTTTAATACTTGGTCAGATATTCTTCCAGTTCCCAGGGATGTACCTGTATCCGGTACCGTTCCCATTCAATTCTTTTAGCCTCCAGAAAGCGCTCTATGACGTGAGAACCCAGCGCATCCACGATCACTTGATCAGCGGTCAACTTGTTCAGGGCCTCGGAAAGGTTTTCCGGCAGACTATCTATGCTAAATTTCTCACGCTCTTGCGGAGTCATCTCATATATATTCTGGTCACATGACTGCGGTGGCTTAATCTTATTTTTAATCCCGTCCAATCCCGCTTTCAGGCATACAGCCAGGGCCAGGTATGGGTTGCAGGACGGATCTGGGCTTCTTAATTCGATCCTTGTGGACTGACCTTTTTTAGCCGGCACACGAATTAAAGGACTACGGTTCCGGGAAGACCAGGCTATATATACCGGCGCCTCGTAACCTGAAATTAGTCTCTTGTATGAATTCACAGTCGGGTTTGTGATTGCGGTGAGAGCCTGTACATGGTTCATCAACCCGCCAATGTAATAAAGACATGTTTCACTCAAATGGAGGGGCGCATCGGATTCGTAAAAAACGTTGACCCCGTCCTTCATTAGAGACTGGTTCAGGTGCATACCCGAACCGGGAAGACCTATAATTGGTTTGGGCATGAAAGTTGCGTGCAGACCGTGTCGCTGCGCAATCGTACGCACGACAAACCTGAACGTCTCTACCCTGTCGGCAGTCTCTAAAGCATCGGCGTATTTAAAATCAATTTCATGCTGGCCCGGCCCGACTTCGTGATGCGAAGCCTCAACTTCATAACCCAGTTCCTCCAGCGTCAAGACCATATCCCGCCGGGCGTCTTCTCCAAGATCAACAGGAGTTAAATCAAAATAACCCGCCTTGTCATGGGTGATTGTTGTCGGTTGGCCGTTGCTGTCCACATGAAACAGATAAAACTCAGCCTCGGGCCCGACCATCATTGTATACCCCATTTCCTTCGCTTCCTGACTGACCTTCTTCAGTATAAAGCGGGGGTCTCCAATAAAAGGTTCTTCATCCGAGGTATAAATATCACAGATTAGACGCGCTACTGCTCCCTCCCGGGGTCTCCATGGAAAAACAACAAACGTGGAAGGATCCGGCCTCAAATACATATCCGATTCTTCAATCCGCACAAACCCCTCGATTGATGAACCGTCAAACATAAGTTCTCCGTTTAATGCCTTCTCCAGTTGCTCTACAGTAACAGAAACATTTTTCAGCACCCCAAAAATATCGGTAAATTGAAGACGGATAAACTTAACACCGAGTTCCTTAGCCATCTTTAATACTTCATTGTTATCCAGCTTTTCCAACCGCAACTCTTCCCTTCGTTCAGGGCGAAATATTTACAAAAAAAAGCCCCCACTCAGGTAGAATTAATTTACCTGTTATGATGGCCCCGTAGCCTAAATAAGTACGCCCTTGTACTTGTTTATCAACTTGTAGATTATTATAGCATGTTTGTTCGAAAAGAAAAGTATTTTTTAGCGGAAAAATATAACTTCCTGGAAAGCAAAGTCAATCACTAAAACATTGTCAGATAGTTTTCAATTTCCCAGGAGTATATTTGGGTGCGGTACGAATCCCACTCTTTCTTTTTGGCATCAATAAAACGCGTCAAAATATGATCACCCAGAGCATGCTTAATTATTTCATCTTTCTCGAGTTCCCAAAGCGCTTCCTCAAGACTTGCGGGCAGGCTGTCAATACCAAGCTCCCGCCTTCGTTCCGGCGTCAGTTCATAAATATTCATGTTGCACTGCGGCGATGGTTGAATTTGGTTCTCGATACCGTCGAGGCCGGCCGACAGGCAGGCGGCTATAGCCAGGTACGGGTTGCAGGAAGGATCCGGACTCCTGAACTCTATACGTGTTGAAAGTCCCCTCTTGGCAGGCACCCTAATCAGCGGACTTCTGTTGCGCTGTGCCCAGGAGATGTAGACAGGCGCTTCGTAACCCGGAACCAGTCTCTTGTATGAGTTTACCGTTGGGCTTGCCACAGCGGCAATGGCTTTCGCGTGCCGCAGCAGTCCTCCGACATAATAGCGGGCAGAATCACTTAAACCCTCCGGGTCACCCTGGTCAAAAAATATGTTATCGCCGTCTTTGAAGATAGACTGGTGCATATGCATCCCGCTTCCATTTATCCCGAATACCGGTTTGGGCATAAACGTGGCATGCAGGCCGTAGCGCTGTGCAATCGTACGCACTACAAATTTAAAGGTTACTATTTTATCTGCGGCATCCAGCGCATCTGAATACATGAAGTCAATCTCGTGCTGCCCGGGAGCGACTTCATGATGAGAAGTCTCGATTTCAAAACCCATTTCCTCCAGAGTAAGAACCATTGAACGCCGGGCATTTTCACCAAGGTCCGCAGGGCTCATGTCAAAATATCCGGCACGGTCATGGGTCTTAAGAGTGGGATTGCCCTGATCATCCGTATAGAACAGGAAAAATTCGCATTCCGGACCGACTTTCATCGTATAGCCGTTTTCACTTGCCCTGGCGATTGCTTTTCTTAACGCATTACGCGGGCAGCCCTCAAAAGGAGTTCCATCAGGCTGATAAACATCGCAGATCAACCGGGCAACTGCGCCATCTCTGGGTCTCCACGGAAAGATGGCAAAAGTGTTCGGATCCGGGCGCAGGTACATATCTGATTCTTCGATACCAACAAAACCGTGAATTGATGAAGCGTCAAACATCAACTCTCCTTCCAGGGCTTTCTCAAACTGCTCAATGGGAATCGCCATATTCTTTAAAACTCCCAAGACGTCTGTAAACTGAAGACGGATAAATTTCACGCCCTGTTCCCTGGCCAGAGCCATGATATCACTTTTCTTTACAGAGTCCATTCCAATCATCCTTTCTTCATTTTTTCTTAAAAAATAAAAAAGCCTTTTTAAAAGGGCCATCCCTTTCTAAAGGCGCCGTTGCCTCCTTTATGTAAAACCGTTATGGTTTATTTTCTCAGGTTCTGTGTAAGTATAATTGCTTCCGCCACCTGACGCATGGTGACACGGCTGTTCATACTCTGTTTCTGGATTCTTTTGAATGCTTCAGCTTCACTGATGTTCATGGTTTCCATTAAAATTCCCTTTGCCTGCTCGACAAGTTTGCGTGCCGTCAACACTTCTTCCATTTTTTTAATTTTATTTTCAAGAGAAATAATCTCCTGATAATTGGATATTGATATTTCAACGGCAGGCAACAGGTCAGCCTCTTCAACAGGTTTAACCAAAAAAGCGGATACACGGGCAGCTTTCGCTTTTTCCAGAAGAACCTGTGAGTGTGAACCGGCTAAAACAATAACCGGCGCGATCTTATCCTCATGCACGATTGTGGCTACTTCCAGGCCATCCATGCCGGTTAGTTCAGCGCCGATAACCAGGAGGTCAGGCTGCCTGCTCCTGACCAGTTTAATAGCGCTTACCCCGTCGCCTGCTTCGCCCACTATAGAGTAACCGAGTTTAATAAGCATCGTCTTGATGCTTTTCCTTAACGCCGGATCAGCGTCCACGATTACAATCCGGCTTTCTGCCATTGCTGCCTCCCCTCTCTTAACCAAATGAAAATGGAAATGGGGTAGTAAAAATGCCCTTTAAAACAGACTATACATGAGCTGTTCCAGGGCATCTTTGCCTTTTTTGTACTTCTTCGTACTGATTCAAACCAGTCACCCTCACATTATAACTTGTAACCATCAGTCAGGCAATATCCTCATTCAAAGTACGCCAATTTTTTTTAATAAACTAACGAATCTTCCGTTCCGGGACTCATCGAACTATTAAACCCAGCCTCGGGCTTTAACTGCATCGGCCACACGTGAAACAGAAATTACGTAAGCGGCCTGCCGCATGTTTATATTATAGGTAGTTATCAATGAAAAAGAAATGAATTTTATGGAAATGTCGAATTGAGGGAACTTTTTTCTTATTTTAGACGTCTATATAAATAAGAACTAAGAATTTCAATTTAGTGATTAATTGGAGCACATGTAACATTATGTCAGCACGTATTCGCCTGGCTTTAAGGGTGATTTTTTTAGTTTTTGGGATGCTGCTGTTTTCCCAGTTTTGTTACGCCCAAACTGCTTCAGAACCGATTAAAGTCACGATCAATACCAAGCCTGTGTCTTTCGAAACATCCCCCGTCGTTGAAAACGGAAGAACCCTCGTCCCTTTAAGGTCTATTTCTGAGTCTCTCGGAGCTTCGGTAAAATGGGACAGCAAAAACAAGGCAATCACGCTGACCATGAGTTCCGACGTGATCAAGTTAACCATAGGCAAAACTAAGGCTTCAAAAAACGAGCTGACGCTTACCCTCGATTCTCCGGCCAAGATTATCGCAGGCAATACCATGGTACCCCTTCGCTTCATTGGTGAAGCTTTCGGAGCCTATGTTCAATGGAACCCTGGTTCACGGACAATTGCCATTAATTATTTGAAGCCCCTGACAGCTCAAAGGGAACTGGTTGTTCAGGCAGACCAGTTAAACGTCAGGAGCGGCCCGGGCACTGACCATGAGACTTTAACGCAGGTAAGCAGAGGAATGCGGCTCCCTATCCTGGATACTTCAGCTGACTGGTACAAGGTTAAACTGCCGAGCGGCAAAACAGGATGGGTGGTGGCCTGGTACGTAAAAGAAGATGTTCAGTCTTCCGCCTCCGGTACGGATACAACAGGGACAAGCAGTCAAAATAATCCTTCCGGTGAAGAAAAAGATGAGCAGTCCGGTGGTAAAGGCAGCCTGAATTCCCCTGATAATGTTGCCCCGCCTTACAATCCTCCAGGCCAGCCGGCAACCTTACAGAATATAGATATTGATTCTGAAGATAAAAAGGTTAATATCGAAATCAGCTGCGACCGGCAGGTTACTTACAATATCTTTACACTCAGCAGCCCCGACCGGCTGATTATCGATTTAAACAATACTCAACCCGGCTCTGTAAACACCAGCCAGGACATTGATTCCAGTGTTACCGATAGGCTGCGGATCGGCTGGTTCAGCCGTGATCCGGACGTAACGCGCCTGGTCTTTGACCTGACCGCAGAGGCAGCTTACAAAGTACAGGCCGGCGAGGATCCAACGACCATTTCACTGGTTATTTTCGTGCCTGACATATACGGAGCGTTAAAAGGAGCGGTTATTGTCCTGGATCCCGGCCATGGTGGGGCTGAGCCCGGCGCTATTGGCAAAAACCTTGGCCTGTCTGAGAAATATGTCAATATGCAGGTTGCTGAATGCGCTGGTGAACTGCTGCGCAGTTACGGGGCCACGGTGCTTTATACACGCTACGGCGATCAGGGCCTGGGCCTTTACAGCCGCGCCGGAGCGGCAAATAATGCCGGAGCGGACGTTTTCGTCAGCATCCATATGAATGCCAACCTTAGTCCGAGCATGGGCGGGACAAGCACCTACTTTTCAAGCAACGCCCTAAACGGGCAAGACCGGCAGGTAAAAAGCTCTCAACTGGCTGATTATATTCAGAACTCGCTGGTGGCTAATCTGTGCCTGGAAGACAAGGGTGTCCGCCAGGCTGACTTTGTTGTCATAAGAGAGACAGTGATGCCGGCAGTCCTGGTAGAAGCTGCCTTTATATCTAACGCCCATGAAGAAAATCTGATGACCACGGACCAATTCCGTAATAACATTGCCCGTGCTCTGGTCAACGGCATCGGCATGTTCCTGGCCAGCCAAAACGCCATCGCCTGACGAACAGGAAGAAAATATACAGAGTTCAATTAGGGTTCCGCCACTTGCGTGAATGCGGTGTTATATAATGGGTGACACCTTACGTTCTTTTTTGCCAAGTATAATATTGGTCTCCTCTAGACTTAACTCCTCTATGTCCCTTTTCCTTTACAGTTTCTAGATTTTCTTCTATTACATTTCCATAACTTTGTATTCATTAGATTCCCAACATCCCTTGTATCTTTTTGCTTCAAGGTACTTCAATGCGCCACATTTATGTGTTTCTCCTGCTAGCAAGCGCCTCGAAGCTTCTTTACGAAAAGGACTATGGCCAGCTAAACAGTATTCTATCATTCTCATTAAGTATTGGTAACGCATTCCATATATATCCCATAGTATATACCAACAACTAGCAAAGGGGGTTTTTTAAATGGGTTTCGGCTGTGGTACTGGTGTTGGCACTGGTTGCGGAAGCAGTTCGTTTATTATTTTCCTAATTCTCATTCTGTTAATTCTTGGTTCCTGCTACTTGCCCGGTTGCTTTGGAAGTTCAGCTAGTAGCTAAAACCTCCTACCTAAAAAGGGCCGTAAAGGCTCTTTTTATTTAGGTGCGCCCGGCATGGTCGCAGTCTAATGGGTGAAAGTCCCTAGTGCGGGTTGATAGTGCCAAGCACATAGCTAAGGAGTCACGAGAAAATAACTTTTTTCAACTATGTGGCCGGATGACATAATTCCAATCACCATGAAAGTCCGAGCGCTCCAGTTGGACAGCAGCCAGTTCGGTGTCT
>LDZT01006966.1_pt1 | contig 35074 bp, 32 predicted proteins | sample 615521 | NCBI WGS metagenome assembly LDZT01 (sample SAMN03408292, study PRJNA278302) | terrestrial metagenome | isolation source: oil reservoir sample SB1 | place: USA: Alaska, North Slope, Schrader Bluff formation | collected 2011-09 | reverse complement strand
GCAATCGCCTATGGCCTCTTCCGTTTAATCCCCGATCTTGGGGTATTGGCAGAGAAGCTGGTCTCCCAGTATATCCGGGATATCAGGCAAGTCTTCCTGAAAGATAGATGATCCGCTGGAGTGCCGAGAGATTTGTGCAGATCGCGATGATGATGACCGAAACCCAGATGAATCCGGTGACGCCACCGAGGATGAGGACAAGCAGGGTCTCGGGTCTTCCAAAGAACCCGACTCCTTCGAGCGGATCATCAATTTTTCCGCAGACACGGTCTGAATAGCCGACCTCGGCATAGACGACCGGCTTGATGAAGGTGTTCATCATGGAGCCGATGATGGCGAGTGTGACAACACCGAAGTCTGCTATCGGTGGGAGCGTGGTGAACCCGGAGATAATGGCAATTCCCGAGAGTCCGACACCAAGGAGTGCCAGCACATCGATATATTTGTCGACAATCCAGTCAAGAACCGCGCCGAAATTGCTGTCATGATTGGTTTTACGCGCGACACTCCCGTCTACAAGGTCGAGGATCGCAGAGATGAAGAGGAGGATGGATCCCGGAATAAACTGCTGATATACAAAGGAGACAGCACACCCAATCCCGAAAATAAGCGAAAGTATGGTGATCTGGTTTGGGGAGATACCCAGACGTACACAGAGGTTTGCGATCGGCTCCAGATACCGCATGCAGTGTGGACGTAATGTAGTAATGTTCATTGTTCACCAGATCGGCTTGTGATAAACCCTATATTCTTAAGGTATTCAAAGAGATATATCAATCGAGAGGATCAGAATGAGATCGCATCCGAAAAAACCACAGGTCATGATGATGTCCGAGATCACTGCAGATGGCAAGCTGACATTAAAGAAGGATGCATCCAGCAAGATCCTGATGAAATACATGGCAGAAGAGACCGAGACCCTTCTCCATACAACGAGAGCCACGTGCGATGCGATCATGGTCGGATCCCGCACGATCCGGATCGACAATTCGTTTCTGACGGTCAGGAAAGTTCCCGGCAAGAGCCCGATCCGCGTCATCCCAAACAGCAGGGGCGATCTGCCGCTCACTGCCAATATCTTCAAGCCTGATGCACAGACGGTGATTGCCGTCTCTGAAATTGCTTCCAGCGAACGGATCGATGCGATCAGGGCAACCGGTGCAGAGGTGGTAGTCTGCGGAGAGACCGAGGTGGATCTGCCCCTTCTGCTCGAAACACTGTACGAACAGTACGGTGTCCGGAAGATGATGGTGGAGGGGGGGCCGACCCTGAACTACCATATGCTGCATCACCGCCTTGTGGATGAGATACGGCTCATTCATCTTCCATTCATCGTCGGGGGTGATGATACGCCCTCACTTGTCGGTGGCATGCATATCGAGAGTGAAGACGAGATGATCCGGCTTGAACTCCGCACCCACTATCTCTGCGGCACAAACCTCGTCACAGAATACGATGTACTCTATCCTGCCCAATCATGAACTATATTGAACGCCAGATAACGCGGCAGAAGAGGATCAGGCAGATCAAAACAGGAGGCCTCATTCTTCTCTTCCTGATCCTTGGTATCTTAGCCATTGTCGGTATCTTCAGCCTCATCGATCCCATTGGTGGGACCGATGTCTCGGTGATCAGGATTGAGGGGACGATGGTTACCGGGGAAGCACGTTCCGGGGGCTATATCGGGAGCGAATATATCGGCAGTCAGATCAGGAAAGCAGCTGACGACTCCCTGACACAGGCGATCGTCCTCAGGATCGACTCGGGCGGCGGCACCCCGGCAGCTGCACAGGAGATCATCCGGGATATCATCTATGCAAAGGAGAGGAAGCCGGTCGTCGTCTCGATGGGCGATATTGCAACCTCTGGTGCATACTATATCGCCGCCTATGCCGATCGGATTTATTCGAACTATGATACCATGACCGGGGGTATCGGGGTGATATGGATCTTCTATGATACAAGCGATCAGCTCAGGAAAGAGGGGCTTGAGATCGATGTCGTAAAATCCGGTGAGATGAAGGATATGACACACCCCTATCGCGGACTGACATCCGAAGAGGAAGATGTCGCCCAGGATCTCGTTGATGCGAGTTTCAATCGGCTCTTTACGGATATCAGCAGCCAGCGAAATATCACCCGTGACTCCATCGAAGATGCACGCGTGATCCGGGGTGAACAGGCCCTTGAGATCGGGCTTGTTGACGAGATCGGCAACCTCCAGGATGCGATCGCCGGGGCCCGGGAGCTTGCCCGGTCCCGCTGATCGTTATTGGATGGTTCCCGGATTCAACCGCGCATAGAGGTTCATACGAGTGATACCGGATCGCCCTTCATGAACTCCCGGCAGACTGATGTCGCATAATGGCCGGGGGGAAGTGTGAAGGTGAGCCGGGCAGTATCACTTTCTGTTTCTGCATGTATCTCTGTTCTCAGGACGATCGGCCTGATCGATCCGTCAAATGCGCATTCCAGGTAGCCTGCCGCTTCCCTGAATGCACCTGATCCGATCCCGGCCTCTTCTGAGAGCCTGAGCATATACTCCTCCATCGGGCCCGGGTTTGAAATTGATGCTCCACCTGGCATGAATGCCGCGATCATCGCCCTCCCCCGTATGATATGCTGCCGTGCAGTCGGGAGGTTCTTCTCTGTTGCCCGGTCGGTTCTCCCGTTGAGGTAGACAAGGGTATCTCCTGCTTCGGGCTCATGCAGGGGGAGGGCGCGGTCGAAGCGATCCGAGATGGCGGCATTGAAGAGGTAGGACTGCCACGCAGAGACGAACATGGTGAGCAGTTTCGGCGGGAGGACTTTGAGTGCTCCCCTGTGATCGCCTTCGTGTTTTGAGAGATGATCAAGCATCGCCCGTTCAAATCCAAGTCTGACCGGGAGCGTATGCAATGCCTCCCTTGCATCGCCCGTATCCCTGAATGCCGCCCGTGCCGCTTTTACCTCCTCGTCTTCATGTGGGAAGGGATCGCCGATGTAGATATTCACCGCCTCCCGGTATTCTCCGCGGAGGATCGCCGATCCGACCCTGTGGGTGATTGGTTTCTGGGCACCGAATCGCTGGAGGCCGAAGTAGTTTGGGATCCCCGCCTGTACGGTCTCTGTTATTCCGGGGAGATGGGTGAGGTTCTCCCTCTCACAGCCTCGAATACTGATTGTAAACCGGTTCCCCTCAAGATCGCCAAGCGAGATGCCGAACTGATGCCGGTTCACCGGCTCGATTGTCATATCCTTAAATGAGAGTGCCCGTACCTGGTCTGCTTCGACCTTATAGAGCGAGATATAGTGGGTGGCAACGGCGTTTCTGTCCTTTGTGCCGGCCCAGCCGATCCGTTTTCTGCTGATCCCAAGCCGTTTTGCGATCTCCTGGATGGCGTGCTGATGCTCCCATGAGCGGCGGGTGACGGTGCAGATCAGGTACGGCCCGGTCCCGGTGAATGGCTTTGGGATCTCTTCGACAACAAAGTCTTCAGGCGAGGTTCTCAGCTTCCCGCCGATGCCGGGATGGTCGTCTCCATAGTACCGCATCTGAAGCTCGTGTTCCAGGGGATAGGGGCTTGGCATCATAGGAGTTTCAGATCTGAGGTGACCCGGTCGAGGAGTTCGGATTTTGCGGGTCCAAGGCCAAGGGCGGTGACGGTTCCCGGCGGGATCTCGGTGAGGCCTGCATCCTGGATGATGCATGCAGGGATGCCGTTTGCTTCTGCGACCACCTTCAGTTCATAGAGCGCCCGCTCCCCGCTCACCTTCAGGGCGACCTTCTTCTGCCCCTCATCCATCCATGAGCGTTTTGAGGCGGCAGTTGCTTTTTCATAGGCCCCGACTGCTGCATGGGCGAGCTGGGCGCATCTCTTCCCGCAGCTCATCTTCACATCGTCCCTGATGATCAGGCATTGTTTCCAGGCAAATTCGGGGGGTTCTCTCATCGTGGTTATCAATTGGCTGGGATGGAAGAAATATATGCCCCTGTGGATGATACGGCGATATTCTTATTGTCTTGCCGATCTCAGGTTCTCCCATGACAGATCTTACGATTGGAATGAAGGCACCGGATTTCTGCCTCCCTGATATCGATGAACATATGGTCTGCCTTGAAGAGCTTCGTGGCGTCTTTTCCGTCATCTACTTCTATCCAAAAGACAACTCCTCAGGCTGTACCCTCGAAGCCCGCTCCTTCTCGGATGCGATGGAGGAGTTTGCCAGGGATAATACGCCGGTGTTTGGGATCAGCCCGGATTCGATCGAAAGCCACCGGCGTTTCGCCGGGAAGCAGCAGCTCACAGTCACCCTTCTCTCAGATCCCGAACACCTGGTGATCGAGGCGTATGGCGCCTGGGAGCAGAAGAAGATCTCAGGCAGGGAGGATATGGGGGTTGAACGGTGCACCTTCATCATCGATCCTGATGGGAACATTGCCCACATCTGGCGGAAGGTGAAGGTGAAGGGGCATGTGGAAGAGGTGCTTCAGCGGCTCGAAGAACTGAGAGCAGAGGGGCGTTAGGGGCAGGCGAGCTCGCATGCCCGGCAGTGGTCTATTTTCCCATCGTTTCTGCTTTTATCTGCATCCATCCGCTGCATGCACCGCTCCCGGCTGTACCTGCCGGTATCAAATGCCCCCATCGGGCAGGTGCTGATGCAGTACCCGGGGCATTCCGGGCAGGGATCTGTGAGATCGATTGGTGCCGGTGGATCGGATCTGATATCTGCCCAGACTGCCCGGAACCTGATCCCCGGTCCAAATCCAGGCACCAGAACGAGGTTATTTTTACCCATGATCCCGATTCCGGCCAGTACTGCGGCATCCTTGAGATAGATCCCGCCGTCATAAAGCTGGTATGGGATCAGTCCGGCTTCGATCCCGTGCCTGTCATGCAGCCATCCTGCCAGCCGTCTCCCGATCGTTCCTAGCTGCCGATCCCCCGGTGTGCCACGCCCCTCCTCCCAGTAATCCATCTCCGGCGTGACCGGGTCATGGAAGAGGCCGAGGATGATGTAGGTTCCCTGATCTCTCATTGAACCCTGGTTGCCGTCTGCCCTGGCTGATGGACAGTTGATAAGCATAGCTGTGGGGAGGGTGCCTGCCACGTCTGCCCCGAGCCGTAGGGCATGCCAAACTGTTTTCTGGAGAATCTCCTCGTCACCGTTCATCAGCAAAGGATGGAACCGGGGGGTAAAAAAAGATCCGGTCGTATCATCCCTGCCTCCTCTGTGGTGGTGTATCTTCTCCTGCCCTCTTGAAAAGAATCATAACATCACGGCGAGAAGTAATCAGATGATGACTGTCCCTCCCCCCCGCCATCCCGTGCCCGCATTTGATCTCTTCAATGTCCTCTTCGAACAGATCTATGACCCGACGATGACCGTCGTCCTCACCTTTGACGGGCAGGTCGATGAAGCTATACTGAAGATGGCGACAATGCGGCTGATCCGATCAAATCCCTACATCAGATCGAGGTTTGCGGTTCTGGATGGACAGCCGGTCTGGGAGGAGATCGGGGAAGAGGAGTGGGGGCGGGCGTTTTCCATTCTAGAACTCCCGGAAGATGGAAAAATTCCGCCTGCCGTTCTTCCCCCGTCTGTTGATCTCCGTGCAGGCCCGCAGATCCGGGTGACGGTGTACCGGGGAACGGGCGGCGATACCATCTGTGTCACCTGCCACCATGGGTTCTGCGATGCAACGGGTGTCCTCACGATGGCAGAGGATCTCTCTTCGGCGTACCGGGGGGTTATCGCAGATCCTCATTATGCCCCCCCGGATACCGGCTGCTATGACCGGACCACCGATCGCATCCTCTCCCTCTTTACCGAAGAGGAGTGCAGGCTGGCGATTGCAGAGGAAGAGCCGTTCGTCGATCGCTGGCATTTTCCGGCTGAGCAGGTCGGACGGGGCACGCAACGGGCCGCATGCCGGACACTTCCGGTGGATCGGCTTGGCCGGATCAAGGCACTCGCAAAGGAGTATGGCGGCACCGTCAATGACGTCCTGATTGCTGCGTTCTTTCTGGCTTTTTTAGCGATCAGGGATGATCCCGCTGATCGTGGCACTCCCCGCGGCATCCTGACATCAGCGGATATGCGGCGGCTTCTGCCGGGGGCCGAACGCCTCCCGCCGATGAACCTCTCGGTTGCCTTTGAGCTGATGCTTGAGGCGGGTCCGGGTGCTACACTTGGGGATATCCTCCCGCGCGTGGTTTCTTCCATGAAAAGGCGCAAAGACGGCAGGATCGGGCCGGGCTGCATTCATTTCTATGATGAGATCTATGCCGGCGGGATGGATGCGGTGGAGGCGTTCTTTGACGATATGATCGATCGATATAGAAGAGATGGCGAGAAGAACCCGGTCTTTGCAAACCTGGGAATCATCAACCCGGATGAGTATCTTCCCATGCCCGGAAAAGATGGACGTGATCTCTCCCTTGAACGGTTCCACTTCATCCCCTGCATCTGCTGGCCCTATGGGTTCCTGATGGTGGCCTATACCTTCAGGGGAGAGCTTACCATTATGACGGCATATGAGGAGGGGCCGTATTCAACCGAGACGGTTGAGCGGTTTCTGGAGTATGTGGATGGGTATCTGGCATGAGATCCGATATCCGGGTGGATTGGGGTTATGATCTGATATGACGATGCAGGGAAACAGAATCTTCTGGTTAACACTCCTTGTTTGCGTTATTGCCTGTTGTATGGGTGCCGGCGCCTCGCAGAGTGCCGGGGATGCAATGGAATTCGAATCTGATGCATTAGAGGGGGGAGATGGTGTGGAGAATGAGGTTGGGGATATCCTCGAAGAACCAGAGACCGGAGACAGAGTGGTGTATATTGGTCCCGGAGCCGGCTCCACCTTTTCAGTTGCGTATCACCCGTCTCTTCTGTATCTTATCGCGGGGATTCTGCTGCTTCCTGCTGCCGGAGTTCTTCTTTATGTATTCAGGCGGAGGTGCCGGAAGGGGGATGGGCGGTAGCCCGGGGATACTCAGGTAATTACAACGGTTCAGGGCCACCATACTGCCCTTTTTGGATGCCTTCGATCATGAATTCCAGAAACTGCTCAGCGTGCTCTGGCTTCTCTGCGTTATTTGGAATGGTCGCAGCATAGACGATCGGCTCTCCGATCCGGATATTTTCGATCGATTCAAAACGTTGATATCCGAGATTCACCCGGACTTTTTTGTAATTATCCAGAAATTGTGGATCCGAGAGATCGATTTCAGGAGGCAGATCTATCCAGTGAAGACCGTGATCGCGTGCCACACTCCTGTATTCAAATACATAATCGATACCCCCGGCATCAAGGAGTGCCAGAAGATAGATGCTCCCCGATCGTATGCTCACTTTGTCACCTTCCGGGAGCAGGAGTTCCGGAAGTACGATGGAGATACCATCCCCGGATCTCTCCACAGTGGCCATGGGATGAATATGATCTCCGATCATCCTGTCAAAGAGTCCTTCATCGCCATAGTACTCCCCGGCAAGCGCTGTCACCATCAGCGCCCGGTATCCACAAGCATCGAGCATGGGATTTGAAAAACCAATGTGAACATCCGGCCTTGCAAGGATCTGGTACCAGTTATCCGGGGTAATCTCATCAGCATACATGCTCTGGTTTGTATAGGCGATCACGATCTGATTGGTTGCAAAAGGAACAAATGAATCTGCATACTGTCCCTCTCCATTATCCATCTCCCGGTACATCATATCCGGAATGAGAGCCTGGTCAGCTACCAACACCAGATCAAACCTGCGGTTCAGATCAGTGACCTGCCTGACTGCCTGGATGCTCCCATGACCTTCAACCTGAATGTCGACCTCTGGATGTAGATCCTCGTATGCCTCTTCAATTGCCTCAAGAGGAACAAGCATACTGCCTGCCGAGACGACCCGGACCGTCACTTCCTCCTCTGATTGATCCATACATCCGGCACCAAGCAGGAGCAGCAGAGTACAAAGTAGCAGAGTACAAAGCAGCAGGAACCGCATTATTCACCGCCGCTTAACCTCAATGGTATCAACCCATTTTACCCACGAACTTGCTTCGACGATGGTATTCTCCTGATCTGAGATGATAATCACCCTGAGGGGACCTCCCCATTCTTCATCAATGATCTCGCCATCCCGCTCATATGCACAGATCACTGAAAGACCTGGAGACGGGATCTCCCTGAGATCTTCATTCAGTGTCATGAAACCTTCTCCCTTGATCTGGTCTGCACCAAACACCCAGAGGTAGCCATCATCTGCTGAAATATAGACGAGATCCTCCGGCCCCATACCTCCGACCCTCTCGATAAGATCGCTGATCAGAACCCCACGATAGGTATTTGGACCTACTTTGATCCCTACGGTGGAGATACCATACCCATATCCTTCGACAGAGGGAAGCGATCTGAGCTCCTGGAGAGTGAGCACCTCTTCAGTATCACCAATAAGGGTCAGATTCCAGATCCGATCATCGGTCTGTTCAACGGGGGCGCTCATACAACCAGAGATGAAAAGTGCTGCGATCAACACGGCACACATGAAAAAAGTGCTCATTTGCATTTGCTCACGTCCTGCGCAATGCAATCAATACTCCGATGCAGACTCCTCCAAGCACCACAATCAGCGGGAGTGGAGTCTCTGTCGGAGGGATAGTTGCCGCCTCGGGCACCGGTTTCTCTATCAGCGATGACGCCAGGCTCCCGCGATCGCCGGTGAAACCTCCCTGGTAAACCCGGATCTCATCGACCCATTTGATAGAAAGCCCACTGGTTGAGGGAAGGAGATCATAGAAGTGCTGTGCCGAATCCGGGAGAGTCTCATGCATATCATAATTTCCATAGACATGCAGCCCCTCATCATTGGTGGAATTATCGGCAAAGAATACAACCCGCATCCCCATATAGTAATCAGGGACATATCCTGTCCCCTGCCTCTCACCAGCCCCCGAATCAGCTCCATTATACCAGCAGATACCAATTGGTCCCTGACGGGGTTGGGGTGTATAGACGTTGGCATATGGATAAACTACATGGTAACCATCGTTTGCCCGGATCATAATGTCGTCACCGGATTCTGCACCCCCGACAAGGTCACAGAGATCCTTGACATCCGTTCCTTTCACAGCTCCACGATCCTTGAAGTTTGTCATCTCTTCCGGGTCCCATTTGTCTCCGTCAAAGACAGGGCCCTGGTGATAGTATCGTGTCTCTCCATCTCCAAGTACAGGGAGATTTGCCTCCATCCATTGGTAACCAACTGTGATGTCATCCAGTATCGTCGTCTGATCCTGGGCAATCTTTGCCACATACACACTTGTCGTGGGTGCTGCATGCGCCATCCCTGTGGTAAAAAGTATGAGCAGGAAGAGTAGCATTACTTGTTTCAATTGAATTTTCATCATAATCACTCAATCTTTTTTTATATCATACATTCTGTCAATTCGTTTGGAACCACGGTCATCATTCGTGAAATGGTTTCATCCTGACCCTGAATCTTTACTTCGTAGGTTCCAATCCGCATGTGCTCAAAGACATGTGGAGTCGTTTCTCCGGTATATCTCTCGTAAAGATAGATTCTCTGTCCTGTTGGGGTGCTATTTATTGAGAGTGAACCGCTTTCATATGGAGTCAGGCTTGTTCTGATGGTGCCAGCAGATCCGGTGGTTTTCGGCCGTATTTTGATCTCTCCTGTTGCCGGAAGATATCCTGGCTTTGAAACCACAATCCGATGTTTCCCGGGACTGAGATTGTCTATAATTGCAGGAGTTTCCTCCTCTACAGGGAAGCCATTGATAAAAACAGATGCCCCCCGGGGATCCGATTCGATCATCAGATATGCTTCTGCTCTTTCATCCATCTGAATTGTGAGCGTCTCACCATCCCTTATTCTATCAGGTATGGAATAGGAGTAGTACGCATTATCGCAGTGAATGGTAATCCATCCGCCATCTCCTTCACATTCAACCGTTTCTGGTAGGGAATATAATGGATACATGCCGTTTACCGTGAATCGATCATCGGCAAAATCCAGCGAGTCAATTGTAATAGTTCTCTTGTGCTGGTACCCGATTGTATCGATTCTGATGGGCATAATTGCATCAGCATTGACCCAGACCCTCTGGTTTGGTGTGGCATCATACTTGTTGTTTGCTTCAAACCTGATGCTGTGCAACCCTTCACGAATACCATACAAAACAACCGGAGTAGTATATGGTGTTTTCCTGTTGTCAAGTACGATTTCCCTTTCAGGAGGATACGATTCTATATACAATCCACCGGAATGATTTCGCAGAACCTCTTCACTTTGATCAGGTTCTTTCTCGCTCCCAGTCTCAATCTCCACTCTATCAAATTCACTATCCGGAGGAGGCAGGATGTTCTCCTCACTCACCAGGGTAATGCCAAAGAGGGATAGGATACTGTTCCAGATGAATCTGAAAAATGAAATGATCGATCCATGGGTACCTTCCTCTTCTGTGAGAGATCCATTCTGTTCGTTCTCCTGCGGCATCCCGGCTGGATCGATTGTGCTTGATACATTTTTTACTGGTGTTTCTGTGATGGGTTTTAAAACACCCGTTTGATTCGAGGATACACCAGTCTTGTTCATTGAAGGTCCCGACTCCGGAATCAGGATAACATCGATGATGGTGGTTTCATCCACCTCTACATCGACTTCGAGGGTTTCATTCTTATATCCCTCTTTGACGAGGCTGATGATCCGCTCACCGGGTTCTACGAACTCCAGCAACGCATCAGTCAGGAGTCCGGTATCTTCACCATCAAGAAAGATCCCTGCACCTGAGGGAAGGGAGGTGATCTCGATCGTCCCTCCAATCTTTGTGAGGTTGAAATGCACAAACTCAACACCCTTATGAGTCACTGTCACCCATTCCTCATCCGGGATCTCATATCCCTCAAGACGAACAGAAACGGTATACATTCCGGTTTCAATATCTGTCAGCGTACAGGGTGTGTATCGCCCCATATCCTGATCATCAAGATAGACTGATGCTCCAATTGGATCACTATCAATCTGAATGGATCCGGTGGGTTCGGCTTCGCTGTTGATGATAATCTCACTCACATACTGAACCGAAATACCAGTTGTGGTCGGATAGATACCATTATAAAAATACCAGTACTCCTGGGGAAACGTCTCTCTTTTATCAGCGACACCAAAGACGTTCTTCCCTTCAGGGTTGACTGAGGTATCTGCAAAGAAGATGAGACGCATACCTGTCTGGTAATCCGGTACATACCCATCTTCATGATGGTACCATGTGATTCCCATAGGTCCCTGGCGTGATTCCGGATTATAGACATTTGAATACGGAAACGTCCTTCTCAGTCCATCTGATGCTTTTATTGTAACCGTCTCTCCTTCAGACATCCCTCCGACAAGTTCACAGAGATCCCGGAGATCAGTTCCTTTTACGGCACCCATGTCTTTCAGATTTTCATCTTCAGCAGGATTCCAGATATCTCCTTCAAATATTGGTCCCTGATGATAGTAGTGTGTAGATCCGTCCCCGAGAACCGGGAGATTCGATTCCATCCATGTGTAATCCACCACTTTTTCATTGAGAATCGTTACTCCATCTGCTGCATACCTGACAAGACGAACCTCGGTTGTTGAGGCAGAACAAACCGAAATACACAGCCCGGCTATAATAATCAGGCAAAGAAATAGTGTTTTAATGGTTTTTGTCATGAAAACACCTGTTACTTATACCAGGTATCTGGCAATGCAAAAAAGGATGAATGAATCCCTACCTCCTCCTCACAAGATAGAGTAATCCCAGAGCCATTATCGGGATAAGGGGAGATACTGGCAGGTTGGTTTTAGGGGTTGGTTCAGCTGGCTGTGTCGGAGAGGCTGTTTGCTCAGGGAGTCCCGGGCTTACTTCCTCTGAGGTTTGCTCAGCCACAGGTGCCTGGCTGCTCACCGGTTCCGTTGGTATCGGTGTGACTGGTTGTGTTTCATATACAAACCCGGATGATGGCGTTGATGAGGATCCGCCGCCGCCACCTGAATTTCCTCCCCCTCCGGGAACGGAAAGTCCTATAAGAGCAAATGAGGATAGACCTCCCGGAGAGTTTGCTTCAAAAATGAAATCCCCGACATTATTGGTGCCGATCATGGTGGTTGTGAGTGAGGTGGTGCTTCCATCATCAGCCCTGCGCATGATAACGACACGATCAACCCCTCCCATTGCCGTAACCCAGGCAGGACTTACTACCATTCGTATCTTTGCAGACTGAATGAGTCCTCCATCTCCGGCATTCGCCACATTGGTCTTCTGAATGTTCAGGACATATGCGACATCAAGGATTCCCTTTCCTGATTGTTGGGCTGTGAGGATAAAGCCACTTTGAGCATTTGCATCAGGCTCTTTTGTGATGGTGGATGAAATTTTTGCATCGGAGGGGGGCATTCTGCCGAGATCAATTTCAATCTCAGAATGTGCTGTTCCAACCGTACTATCAATAGATGCGGTGAGTGGAGTCGTGGTTGCCGTTATTCCTGCAACAAGCCCGGTGATTGATTGAGCTCCGTCTGTTGGGGTGCCGTTTGTCCGGACTATTATCTGCTCCCAGCCATTACCAACATTCTGCATTAGAATATTGTTGCCTTCTGTTGTTACAATTGCATTTGTCTCCTGCAGGTTGATGGTTATCTGCTGTTCATTCCCCACTTCGCTAACCTGAATGCCAGGTGGAGCAAAGGATGATTCACCTGATGCTACCGGAGTTTGGTCATCCGGATCTCCTGTTCCGGAAAATGTCAGGTCAAGCTCTTTTGTCGTCCCGCTCTCAAATGGTACTTCCTGGTCGGCTTTGAGGTTGTCGATCCAGAAGGTCACTATGGGATTTCCTGATGCCATATCATCTTCGGTTGCCTGAACGATAAGCCTCGAACCAGCTATTCCGGTTTCTCCATAGGCTCCATATTCTGTGAGGGTAAATGAACCGCGTTCATTGAAATCGACCTTGGCTGTGATGACAGTTCCAGGCGGTGCACCAATTCCATCAATTGTTACGCCCCCATAAAACTCAGCTGGAAGAGGAGGAATCGCTGACGCTGTTCCGATGAAAATACTGAAAAGAAGTAAAAAAATGAGAATTCTGGATTTCATAGTACACCTTTACATAATCAGAGGCTTGCAAGCTCTCCATTTTCGGTCAGATAGACCCAGTATCCATGTGTGGGATACATCTCTTGTGTATCACTGTAACTTCCGGATCCGCCCCGGATGATAGCAGTCTCGTACTTCTGGTTCACCGGGTCATAGCCGATCGCCTGTGTCCACCCATCTCCAAGCGAAAGGAGTGTGTCCCGTGCTGATGCCGGCTCTAACCCTGAGAAACCGATGGCATTCCATCCCTTGTAGAGCTCCCTTGTTGGAGGTGTCTGGACGGGGTTCTTGTCATAGAGAAGCGCGATCTCAGATTCATCAGCCGAGTAGATCCAGTACCCATTCAGGGGCGGGATCTGATCTGTGAGTTTGACCGCTCTCCAGAGCTTCAGTGCAGAATTGTATTCCCAGATACTTCTGTCCATTGTATCCACAGAAGCAAAGATCTGAGCGGTGTTGTTTCCACTCGAGAGTCTCTTTGGTACTGAGATGAAGTTCCAGCCTTCTCTGAGCTGAATGAGATCATCTGCCTCAATCTGCGAAGGAAGGTCGGTCAACTCAATCTCATCGATACTGCCGACACGCTGTTTACCTGAGGTGAGTGCAGATCCAACAAGCCTGAGAGGCCACGTTGGTTTCTCTCCATCTGCCGGGAGTGGCTGGTCGTTTACTTCATCGGCGACGATGATATTGTTATTTCTTTTCACAAAGGTGCTGTGGAATGTTGCGGAGAAGTCATCCTCTGTTCCTTTAATTCCATCCGGTCCATAATCGATGACGGTTACATTGTACCCTTCATCTGCAAGATCATCACGGTAAGGATCAGATCCAAAATCATGCTTGTTCTCGTCATCGACCCAGCCGACCAATGTCCAGAGGGGCATTCCTGACCAGACATTCTCATCATCATCGGTGTAGATGAAACCATGACCTCCCATCGTGCAGGCTTTACCTGATTCGAAGTACGATCGTGATATATTGTCTGAAATCGCGCCGTTCAGGATAAGTGTCCAGTCTTCACGTGCTCCGGTATGGATCTCGATGGTGGAGATGAGTTTGTTTGAGCAACCTGCAGCTGATGGGTACTGGATACCATCGGACCAGTAGTAATGCCAGTACTCTTCTTTCAGCGTTGTGCGCATATCGTCTGCTCCAAAGATGCCATCAGGTGTGTTGAAGAAGAGGCGGTATCCATCTGTGTAATCAGGGACATATCCCTGGCGTTCTGTCCACCATGCGATGATGGCTTCACCCTGTCGTTCAGGTGGCGAGTTCAGATTCGTGTCATTAAGCTTCATGACATAGCCATCAGAGGCTCGTAAGCTGATTTCACTGTTTTCTGGGGCTCCGCCGATCAGATCACAGAGATCTTTGATAGATGTGCCTCTGACAACCTCATCGACTTTACCCGGGTTTTTGTCTTCAGCAGGATTCCAGAGATCATCCGGATCGAAGGTCGGACCCTGGAAACGGAGCCGGACGCCGTCTTCTCCTCCATATACCTGGAGATTCTCTTTCATCCAGAGGTAATCTTTTGTCACCTCCTGAATGACAGTTACTCCGTCTGCTGCATATTTGACGATGTGAACTGCTGGTGCTTCGGTGGGTGTATCAAATGCGGTCAGCTCGATCGTCTCGATATTGCCGACGCTCTTGCTCCCCTTTGCTCCATCCCCGACAAGGCGGAGTGGGAATGCATTGCCGGTTATAGCGGTTCCATTTATCGTGTTTGCAACGATGTAATTGTTTTTGTTCTCTGCTATCTCCTGGCTTGTGAAGTCTTTGCTATAGGGTGATGCACCACCGGAAGAGACGATAACCGTGTATCCGGTCTCCGCCAGCTCTTCACTGAAGAAGTCTGCACCTTTCATTCTGTCATCATCGATAAGCCCTGCAAGACGCCAGAGAGGAATGCCGGTCCAGACGCTGACGCCATCGTCGTAGGTTACAGCATTCCGGGCAGCTTCCTCTTCAAACAGGCTCTGTGAGATGGTGGCTGTTATCTGTTTTCCTTTGAGGGTGAGTACCCATTCATCCTCTTCCGGCTCCTCCGGAAGACCGGAGATGGATATAGAGGCAATATTACCGACACGCTGGCCTCCACTTGTCAGTGCAGATCCAACCAGCCTGAGTGGATAGTGATCATCCAGTGGGGCTGCATTCACTTTGTTTGCGATGATATAATCATTATTTCTGGCGATATCGGCACTTGCAAAGCTTTTTGAGTACCCATCTTCAGCTGTAATGGTGACGGTGTACCCATCTGCTGCCCGTGTGTCATTGAATTTCCAGTGATTGTCTGCATTGAGATCGTCAACCACAGCGACCAGGTACCACAGTGGCATGCCGGTCCAAACATTGTCATCATCATCTGTCCAGTGATTGGAATGACCACAATCAACCCCTTCTTCAAATTCAGATTGTGTGAACGTCCTGTTGAACGCACCATCCAGCGTGATAGTCCACTCGGTCTCTGGTTGTGGCAGTCCAACCAGCTCAATCTTTACGATATTGCCGATCTTCTGCCCGCTGGACACATCTGCTCCCACAAGCTGGAGCGGGAAACAGGGCTTGTTCTTCTCTCCGATGGTTTCCGGAAGTGGCTCCCCGTTGAGTTTGTTTGCGACGATGATGTTGTTATTTCGAGCTACTGCCGCACTCTGGAAGTTGATGGTGTACTCGTCCCCTGCAATGACTTTAACCGAGTAGCCGAGGGCTGCAAGGTCATCATTGAATGCTCCACTGCCATGTTTGTTGGCATCATCAACATTTCCGACAAGCCACCAGAGTGGCATCCCGCTCCAGACATTACCATCTTCATCAGTGTAGTTGGCACCATGTGGGAGGGTAGAACATTCAATTGCGCTCTCAAAGTACGTTCTGTGAATCGTTTCACTGAGTTCACCTTCAAGCTCCAGTGTCCAGTCCCCGGGCGTACTGCCGCCACTGACAGAAACTTCAATGCGGACGTATGCGGTTGCAGTCTCAGCTGTTACCGGTTTGGCCCCGAAATAGAACTCGACGATATCTCCATCATTCAGTTGATAGATATTGAGTCCTTCAGTTTCATAGTTGCCAAAGTCATCAAGGGTCTGGCCGTTGACATTGCAGATCCATGTTGTCCCAGCGTCTTTATCAAAGAGGTATTCATCGATCCCATCCAGCAGGAGGATCCCCTTTGTGTCAAATGCCTTGTCATTGACGGTGAGGTCGAGGCCTGCTGCATCGAGTGCACCAAGGGGGGTGAGGCGCTCGACATCATATGAGGTTTCGGATGTTGCCTCAAGTGAGAATGTCTCATCCTGAAGTTCGAGTGTGTCGTCAAAGAGGGTGTCCGGATCGTCTTCAGGTGCAGCTTCATTGCTCATGATAGCAATCTTTTCAACGTATTTAACTGAGAGACCTGTTGTGGTCGGGAAGCCTGGTTCATAGTAGTACCAGTACTCCTCCGGGAAGGTCTCTTTCATATCATTGACGCCAAAGACACCGTCATCTGCAAAGAAGATCACTTTCATTCCGCTGGAATAGTCCGGGACATATCCATCACCATCGAGGTACCATGTGATTCCTATCGGCCCCTGTCTGGCTTCCGGATTATACACAATCGAATACGGGAACGTCTTTGAAAAACCATCGTCAGCGATGACCTTTACCGTATCACCAGCTGACATCCCACCGACGAGATCGCAGATATCCGCGAGATCTGTCCCTTTTACAGCACCCTGATCTTTGAGATTTACATCTTCTCCGGGATTCCAGGGATCTCCTTCAAAAACTGGTCCCTGGAGGGAATAATGCGTTGTCCCATCTCCAAGGACGTCCAGGTTTGTTTCGAGCCAGGTATACTCTTTTGTTGTTCCATTCAGAACAGTTTCACCGTCTGAAGCATACTTTACGATTTGGAGCTCGGTAGTGGCTCCTGCTGCTGGCATGATGATGAGTAGAAGAGCCATCAGCATACACAATAGTAAGGCAGTCTTTTTCAATAAAGTCATAAACTATCACCATTTTCCCATTCAGCAAATATGGAATTCTATCTCCGGATAAAACCAGATTATAGGAGGTTGATTGAAAGAATTAAATAACTTATTTTAACTAAATTAACTAAATTTAATTGACTAACAATGGTGTGTGTTCGTGATAAGATGAGAGCTCTTGTGTAGCTCCACTCTGAAACCATTACAGTAATATTCATGTGAAAAGCCTGTACGCCTTTTTCAGGTCTACATCATTTTTATTCGATCGTTGTCAATCAGGTTCAATAAATCAAATTACCATTCTAATTAAAAAGGAAAATATTCATATCTACTGTCATCACTTTCACTGGTATGCAACAGAAACAGATAATTAGCATCACCCTGTTGCTTCTCTACGCTGCTCTCTTCTTCAGCGGTTCTTCAGGGTCAAATGAGATGGGATCACCCACGAGTATTCCGGCAGAAGCAAGGGGTCTCACAGCCTCCTCCTGACCTCTTTTATTCTTCGATACACTATGGCTCACTTCTCACTTCTCCGTGATCGCTGCCTCCTCTCATTCTCCCTCCTTGGGGGTCTTATCCTCGGCATAACGGTTCTGTCTCTAGTGAATATGACTGTGCAGGAGCTTTCTGATATCCCACATCTCCTGAGAGTCGCAGCTGATTCAAAGGTCTTTGACTCGATCATTCTCACCATGGGGGCCGGCGCACATACGATTATCATCCTGATGATCTTTGGAATCCCACTTGCCTATGTGCTTGCACGTGCAGAATTTATGGGAAAGAGGATCATAGAGACGATCGTGGATATTCCACTGATGCTCCCCCATACCGTTGCGGGAATCCTTGTGTATATCCTCTTCATGAAACGGGGTTTGATCGGGGGGCCACTCTATGATGTTGGTTTTTCATTCGAGGATGCCTATCCGGGAATTGTTGTTGCGATGCTTTTTGTATCATCCCCCTATTTCATCAATTCGGCACGCGAAGGGTTTGAAAAAGTGCCGGTTCACCTTGAGAATGTGGCAAGGACCCTCGGGGCAACACGTTTTTCAGCATTTCTGCATGTTGTCCTGCCCCTGTCTGCACGTTATATCTATAACGGGGCAATTTTTTCCTGGGGACGGGCGATCGGGGAATTTGCCGCAATTATCATGATCGCGTATTACCCGATGGTCATTTCAACACTGCTCTATTACCGTTTCTCTACAGGAGGACTCAAAGAGAGTAGCAGTATTGCTTTTATCATGATACTCGCATGTTTTGCTGTGTTCCTGGTACTTCGGTATCTTTCACGCTTCATCGGGAGGTATGATGATCGAGTTTAAGAAGCTCTCGCTCAGACTTGGAGCTTTTCATCTTCAGGATCTTTCAATCAGGATTGATAGAGGAGATTATTATTTCATTATAGGTCCCTCAGGTGCAGGAAAAACAGTGATTCTTGAGGCGATCGCCGGACTCCACCTGCCTGATTCAGGAGAGGTCACAATAGATGGCCGGCATTCAACCGCTATACCCCCGGAAAAGCGCGGGATAGCGCTCGTGTACCAGGACTACTCACTCTTCCCGCATATGAGTGTCGAAAAGAACATCGGTTTTGGTCTTAGAATGCAAAAATGCTCAAAAGAAGAGATTCAGAGCCGTGTGAGCGGTTTGCTTGAACAGTTTGATATCGTACATCTTCAAAACCGGTATCCCGGCACCCTGAGCGGCGGGGAACAGCAGCGGGTTGCCATAGCCAGGGCACTTGCCTCAGATCCCGATATTCTTCTCCTTGATGAACCATTTGCAGCACTTGATCCGATTACGCGGGAACAGATCATTCTTGATCTTCTCCGAATCCACCGTGAGAGGAAACTTACCATTGTACAGGTGACCCATTCACGGGAGGAGATCATGCGTATGGCAACCCGGTGTGCAGTGATCATCAATGGAGAATGTGTTCAGGAGGGACCGGTCCGGTCCGTCTTTGAAAATCCTGAGAGTACGGTCATTGCTCGGTTTATCGGTATGGAAAATATCATTCCGGGAGTTGTCGGAGGACGTATATCCGGTCTTGCATCTGTTGATGTCAGAGGGGAGAGTGTCATTGCCATCTCTGGTGTATCTCCCGGAAAAAAGGTTGAAATTCTGTTTCGTGCCGCTGATGTGATGGTCCAGCTTGTTGATGGGCAGAAAAGTTCGGTGCAGAACCGTTTTAGTGCAACAATAACTGCTGTGGTGCCCCTTGGTGGTTCCCTTACACAGGTACATCTGGATGCAGGCTTTCCAATTATTGCGCTTGTAACCACTCTCTCAGTAGAGGATTTGAAACTTGTACCTGGTATGGAGGTGGTTGCATCGATCAAGGCGAGTGCGATCAAAGTGCTTGAGACGAATGAATAGTGTGAATCATATGTATGATTCTGTTCATTCCTGATTGACCGGGACTGATAGCCATTTCACTCCTAATTGCTCAAATGGTGGAAAGAACAATGTTTTCCCTTTACCGCTCAAGAACTATTCATGCATAAGGGAATGGATCAGATCCAGCACCATGTCAGGACGTTTCTCCAGGCATCCGGCTCCCACGGATTCGATCACACCGCACGGGTCACCCGCCTCTGCCGGAGTATCGGCATCCGCGAGGGTGCGGATATGGCGATCCTCATCCCTGCTGCCCTTTTCCATGACATCGCCCGCCCCCTTGAGGAGGAGACCGGTATCCCCCATGAAGAGCAGGGGGCGGAGATGGCAGAAGCATATCTCCGATCAATTCAGTATCCCGGTGACATGATCCATTCAATCTGCCACGCAATCCGTGTACACCGGTACAGCTTGGGGATTGCGCCGGAAACCCCCGAGGCAGAGATCCTCTCGGATGCCGACAAACTGGATGCGATGGGTGCAACCGGCATCGCCCGGACCTTCATGCAGGCAGGGGAGGAGGCCAGTGGCATTCCCGGTGCGGTCGCTCATTTCCATCTGAAGCTGCTGAAGCTGAAGAACCGGATGTACACGGAGACTGCCCGTGAGATGGCCGAAGAGAGGCATGCATTCCTTGTTGATTTTCTTCGGGAGCTTGAGCATGAGGAATCCGGGGATTAGATGGTGGGAAAGGTGACTCCTTATTCGGGTCTTGTTGAGCTTTGGTTGTATATAGTTATATGATACATCATTCTGTATGTCAGCTGCCAGTACCTCGGCACCCTCTCCTCCTCTTGATTCAATCCGGATGATCGAGGAGTTTGTTCAGGAGCATAGCGGGGAGTTCCGGCGGCGAGCTCTCTGGTCATCTCTCCCTCGAAAAATGATGTACCAGACCTTCAAAACCGCTATTGAGTACCTGATTGAATCAAACAAGATCGCCCTTGATGCCGATGGCAACGTCTGCTGGATCTTTGATCCTGAACTCATCCGATATTATATGGCGCGTGAAGACTTGCGGATTCCTCCAAAAAAGGAGAATTAGTTCTTCTTCGCAAGATCGATTCTGAATCCTTCCATTGCGATCAATTCCATGTCCTCCATGGATACATCGCTTACTATAGCCGGATACTGTCTGACAAGCCTGAAGATCGCCGCATCGTCTGGGTAATCGGGTTCGACGTTCGCATCAACGTTCTTCTGGATGACCATCCTTGTCGGGTCGATGTTGGTTCCATAATATTTCTTAAACGCTATCCGGTCATCTTCTGGGACATCGAACCAGTCGGCAGCCTCGGCGACGGTCGGATCAACCGGCACCCACCCATATCCGGGGAGGTAGTAGTCTGCCCAGAAGTGGGTGCCTGGCGTATCCTGGAGGATCATCTGGTATCCGCCTGTGGCACGTGCAGGAATGCCGAGCGAGCGGCAGAATGCAGAGAAGAGCATGCTCTGCGTGCCGCAGTCTCCATGGCCGGTTGTGAACATATGGGTCGATTCAGCCACTTTCGGGGTTTTTGCATCCAGTGACATATGCGGGACATGGCTGTAGGGGTAGGTGGTGATGATATGCTCGTAGATCATCTGGGCCTGCTTATGCGGATTTGTTTCGCTTCCGACGATCTCATGTGCCTTGTTCCCTATCGCGTCGTTCACCTCGATGTTCCGCTCAGAACTCGTATACAGGATATACTCGGGATCGGCTGTGTTGTACTCCCCGACTGTTTCAGGATCGATCACAAAGATCCCCTCATAGGAGGTGAATTGTATGTCAACCGTGATGACCAGATCGCCATCGATTGCATCGGCTGGTATTTCATAGTAGATGATCCCGATCTCCTGATGCACATCCGGCCCCTTCACGATATACTCCGGGTATGTCATATTGGTGACCGTGACATCACGCTGGATATCGGTCTCGATGGGGTGTGGGTACCAGATCTTCATGGTCCCCCCTGCCGGGAGATCCTCTTCCGCGATCTCAAGGTACATCGTTCCCTCATAGTGGATCGGGTTCCTGTAGGGGAGTTCCTCTGTCTTCAGGCTGCCTGAACGGAGATCATCTGCAAGGGCATACCGGGACATAAATGCAAAGGTGAATGGCAAAACCTTCTTTTGGAGAAGCTCGGTATTGGCATAGAGGTAGTTCTTTGTGGTATCATAGAAGTAGAGGGTCTCGCCATCAGAGACAAGTGTCTGGGCTTCGTCTGCAAGCCAGCTATCAATCTCCTGATCGCTTATTCCGGGCACCCCCTCTTTCAGGGAATCCCGGGCAGCGGCCTCATCGAATGAGAACTCAGCATAGGTTCTGTTTGCCGTAAACATCGCATTCCGTGATCTGATCCCGGCATCCGGGAATCCATTGGCAAAGTACCAAACCGCCGATCCTTCAAATGCGGCCTCTGCTGCCCGGTAGTTTCCGGCTTCATACTCGGCAAGTCCTTTGTTATATTCCATCTCGCCGATGCTTGATTCCTGGTACCCCGGGTGATCGGAGACGCAGCCCGCAGAAGCGAGCAGAGCAATCATCAGGATGATGAGTGCGGGAAGTTTTATTCCAGTTCGCATATGGGTAAAAGCCACGTATGTAGATATAAGGGCTTTGGGATAGTGGGATGCCGGTTTCTGCTCTCTTATTGGAGAACAGCTGGCCGGATACCCTGTGATGACTGCCTTGATCTCCGGCTCTATCCGATCCGGTACCCGCCTTCCGGAACGAGCATCGTAAACCGGGCTCCTTCTCCGGCCACCCCGTCCTCAATTATGGTTATCCCGGTGATGTCGAGGATCTCGCGGACAAGGAATAATCCAAATCCGGTGTTTTTGCCATATCCGCGTTCGAAGATGAACTCCTTCTCATCATCCGGGATGCCGGGGCCATCATCTTCCCAGGTGATCAGGAGGCCGGAATCGGTCATTTCACACCGGATCTGCACCTGGGTTGCCCCTTCTGCATGGCGGAGGGTGTTCTCATAGAGGTTGAAGAAGGCCCTCTCGATCATCGGGTCTGCATAGATCGAGATCCGGTTACAATCACAGGCGATCGGGAGTTTTGTGTCATCGATCGACTCTATCAGGCTGCTGACAGTCTTCCAGGAGGGGCTTCGTATCCCGAGTTGCTGGTACTCGCGCGTGAATTCGATCTGTTTCTGAATTGCTTCAGTGGCTTTTTGAGCTTCTATCAGGTATTCTGGCTGCATCGCCCCGCCATATAAATCCTCTGCCAGTCCGAGGTATCCCTTCGCAATCATCACCTTGTTCAGGATGTCATGGCGGGTGATGGAGGAGAGGAGCTGGAGTTTTGCATTTGTGAGCTGAAGTGCATCCTCAGCCCTTTTCCGATCAGTTATATCATGGCCGATACCCAGAATCGAAACCCTTTCCCCCTCTTTATCCCTCAGGAACCGGACAGAGTTCTCAACAAGTATTGTGGATCCATCCCTGCAATAGTCTTCAGTTTCAAATGTGATGATCCTATCCGGATCAGCAGAACCTGAGGCTTCTTTTTCCATCTCCTGAGCAAAGAGCGCCATGATCTCTTTAAGGGAGGCGGGAGTAATCCTCTCTTCAACCGGCATCGCAAGCGCCTCCTCAACGGTGAAGCCTTTCACCTTCGTAACCGAAGGACTGGTATAGGTGAGATTGAGGTTCATATCGCAGATATAGATGATGTCTGCGGTATTCTCAGCGATAAGGCGATATTTCTCCTCGCTTTCACGGATCACCTGCTGATCTTTCTCCATGAACTCAAGCATACTGTTTATCGAGGTTGCGAGTTCTGCTACCTCGTCCTCACCGTCAATTCTAACTGATGCAGTGGTGGAGGTGCTGCTTGTGATATCCTGCACCTCCCGGTTCAGGCGGGTAATTCTCCTGAGGAAGAGATGGTTGACGAGCAGGTAGAAGAGCAGGGCGGTAATGCCTGAGAAGATCAGGATTGCTATCATTCCCGACTGGTAGGCGAGAATCCCCTTCTGATAGATTGTTCGCTTCTGGGTTGCGGAGAGCACCATAACCGGCTCTCCGAAAATATCGGAAACTATGGTTGATCCGGTGATGGTGTCTCCCTCCTTTACAATAGAAAGAGATGGTTCGCCGGCTGGCAGGGGCTCGTCCGGAATGTCGGTGATCCTGATTGGAACCCCGGTAAGATCAGAGAGTTCTTCAATCCATCCTTCATCCATTGCACGTGCAAAGAGGAGGGTGCCCATGGCAGGCCCCTTTCCCCAGCTCGTCCTGATCGGCCGTACTGCAACAAGCATCAGCCCGTCTTCGGTCTCAACGATCCCGGAGAGCTCTTCGGCACCAGATATGAGAAGGGAGTCGTGGAGTGTGTAGAGCTGCGGGGGAACCTCTCTCTCTTCACCGACATCGGGATCGAACCCACGTGCAAAGACAACGTCTCCATCCGGTCCGGTGAAGATCATTGCATTGAGGTTAAAATATTCAGATACCGATTCATCGAGGTTCTTCTGCTCATACTCAGGATCCATCCCCTGCACAAACCAGTAGGTGTCATCCCAGTCTGACCAGTCCAGAACACTTGTAGAGAGGTACAGCTGCTCCCTCTCAATTGACCTGATGGTTCTCTCCATCGTGTCTTCGAGTTGATTCTCCTCAAGATCGGCAAAATCATTGAGAATGAGCGTGTGCGTGGCAAAACCGAGCCCGACAATCAGAGAGGCGATTACGAGGACGATGATGACAATTATCTGCTTTCGGACATTCACTCACTCCACCCCAACATCTATGAAAAGAACATGGTCAACCGGCAGCCGGGGATCCGGTGCCTTGCATTATCTGCATATCATGGTTTTCCTGGAATAATTATCTGTCTACATGATTCCGGAGCATGGGGATAGTGCACCCTCTTGTGCACCTGTTGGTCCATCTATCACAAAATAGTGAGTGTCTGTGTATGGATCTTATTATCAGAATCCAATACTCAATACCATTCCCTAAACAATTCGAAACCACTTTACCTCCGTGGATGAAGAGCATGTACCAGGTACTATGAATATGACACATTCACGCACTATGGATCGGGAGATCGTCAACAGGTGGGCGGTGGCGGAGATTAATAACGCTATTTCCGATCTTCTCTCCGGGAAGGGGCTGTTGCAGCCGGAGGCGGACAGCTGTATCGGCTATTTCTATGTGGACCATGATGAGGGGATTAACTTCCGTATCCATTCACTCTGCCGGCGCCTTCCCGATACGCTGCCTGAGATAATTTACCATTTTAAAGATCATGGCGAGGGATTGACAGTCATCTCAGATGACGTTGAGGCATATGCACTGCTCTCTGCCCAGGAATTACTGGCCCTCCCGATTGATGAGGAACAGAGATGGATGCTCTATTATGAACCGGAAATGCTGCACACATTGCGAAAAAGAGTAGATATCGACAGGTTCAGGGCCCCCGTATATTTCGATGATGTAACGGTTCTGCTTTTCACAACCGACAAGGAAATCGAACCCGAGCTGGTCTGGGTTCGCCTGAATAGTCAGTCAGAGGATGGGATGTCGTTTCAGGGGACACTCCTGAATGAGCCGTATTCGGATTATGGTGTGCATGAAGGGGGGATGCTCACGGTACGCCTTGATGAACAGTGGGGAGAGCGGGTCCTGGTGGCAGAAATCGACTTTGAATAGTTGGTTTTCTTGCAGCATTGATCTTTTGATTCTAATCTCCAGAATATGACCGCAATGTCGCGGTCATTTGATACGCTCTCTTTTACCAGTGAATATACGCCTCCTGGATGATCTTTATAATGCTCCCGACAGCAGATTCAGGGTCTTCACCGGAACACGGAATTATGTAATCAGCATACTGCTCGTAGAGCGGCACCCGGCTGTCGTACATGCCCCGGAGTGTCTGACCCGGCATGAGGACGATTCCCCGTGTGGTGATGTTTCTGATCCTTCTCTCCATCCCGGAAAAGGAGATCTCCAGGTACACGACCACGCCTATTGACTTCAGGTGCTCCATCGCCGCCCTGCTCCAGATGACGCTCCCGCCGGTTGCGATCACAGAATGGCAGGCGTGAAGGGAGAGGATCGCCTCCTCCTCGATCTTCCGGAATGCAGCTGGACCCTCCTCGTCAAGGATCTCCTGCAGCCTTCTCGCGGTCTGCTGCTGGATCAGGATATCGGTGTCGATGAACTGCATGCCGAGCGTCTTTGCCAGGATGACGCCGACGGTGCTCTTCCCGGCACCCGGTATGCCGATGAGGATGATGTTTTTGTGGGGGTGGATCATTGTATTGATAGTATCGGCCTCGTGCGTAACTTTTCTGCGTATCAACTATTAAACAGATAGTACCTATCGAAGAAGTTGACTGGAGATTACAGATGACATGCACACAAAAATGTGGGGGTCGCTATGAGGGGACATATGAGGGACCCTGGTATGGTCACCCCCCGCTCCGCAATGCACTGATCGCAGCTTTTTTTGCCGGAACAGGATTTATTTTAGGCAATCTCGGCATAATCCCGGCAGAAACCGAGATCCTGCTCTACTTCATCGCTCTTCCTATCGGTGCATACCACTGGGCCAGGGAGGGTATCGAAGAGCTGTTCACTGAGCATGAGATCGGGATCGAGTTCCTGATGCTTGCCGCGGCGCTTGGGGCTATCTTCCTCGGGCTCTGGGAGGAGGCAGCAGCACTGGTTGTGTTGTTCGCCGCTGCCGAAGGCGTGGAGGAGCTAACCTATGCACGTACACGGGCATCCATCCGGAAACTTCTCGATCTGGCACCCACAGAAGCAGTTCTGATCCGAAACGATACCGAGCATATTATCCCAGCTGCAGAACTCAGGGTCGGCGACATCTTCCTGGTAAAACCCGGGGCTGGTATACCCACGGACGGGATCATCACCAAAGGCCAAACCTCAATTAATGAGTCCGCTGTTACGGGAGAGTCGGTTCCGGTTGAGAAAGGGGAGGGTATGAAGGTCTATGCTCCAACGCTCAATATCAATGGTGCCATCGAAGTGAGGACAACTGCAACCTTCGAGGACAATACGCTTGCCAGGATGATTCACCTTGTCGAAGAAGCGCAGGAACAGAAGGGAAAGACACAGCTCTTTATCGAGACGTTTGGGCGGAAGTATACTCCGGCAGTGCTCCTGGTCTCACTCCTCTTCATCGCTATCCCGCCGTTCTTTGGCATACCGTTCAATGATCTTGCGATACGCGGTGTTGTGCTGCTGATTGCTGCGGCTCCATGTGCGCTGGTCATGTCCACACCGATTGCCATAGCCTCAGGTATCGGCTCCGCCGGGAAACGCGGGATTCTCATCAAAGGAGGTGTCCACATGGAAAACCTGGGGGAGACGAGAGCGGTCGCATTCGATAAGACCGGGACGCTCACTACCGGCTCACCTGTTGTAACCGAGATCGTCCCCATTAATGGTGATGAATCCGAGATCCTCAGGATCGCGTACACGGTCGAGAGCCGCTCCGCTCACCCACTCGCCCATGCAATCGTGAAACGGGCAAAATCCGATGGAATAGAGGCATATGGGGCGACGAATCAGAGCGCCCTTGCCGGGCAGGCAGCGTCAGCAACGATAAACGGGACAACCTGGTATGTCGGGAAACCGGAGTTCTTCGCTGCAACGACCCCCGGTGCGGGCGCCGACGACCAGATCTCCAGACTGAGGGCTGAAGGCAGAACGGCGATGTTTGTTGGGACCAGGGAGAACATTCTCGGTATTATCGCAGTGAGGGACGAGGTCCGGTCGAATGCCAAAGCAATGATCGACCAGCTCCACGTAATGGGCATAGCAACGATCATGCTGACTGGTGACAACCAGACAACTGCAAAAGCCGTTGCCGCCGAGCTTGGAATCGATGATATCCGTGCCGACCTGAAACCGGAAGATAAGACAACAGCTATTGAATCCCTCAAAGAAAAATATGGTTCTGTGGTGATGATTGGTGATGGTATCAATGATGCTCCTGCACTTGCCCGGGCAACGGTCGGCATCGCGATGGGGACGATTGGGACGGATGCTGCGATTGAGGCAGCGGATGTAGCCCTGATGGCCGACGATCTGTCAAAGGTACTGGAAGCAATTGCATTTGGGAAGAGGGCCCGGGTGATATCCCGGCAGAACATTGTCTTCTCGCTTGCCGTGCTCGCAGTACTTATACCGGGTGCATTGCTCGGTCTGCTCGGAGTGACCATGGCAGTTATCGTTCATGAGGCATCAGAACTGATAGCGGTCGGGAATGGTCTGCGGGTCAGGCAACCATGATCCTTCCTCTTGTTCAGATACGATCAGTTCCCGAATATATTTTGAGGAAAGTGGTGGTGTTCACTATATTCATAGCGGGGAGAGGTAAGGGGCTGATGATCTGTCAGGCCTGACACGTGAAGTGATCACAATCCGTTTACTTCTTCAATAGGAGCATCTGAAGCATTCTTTTTAATGCTTTCAATACCATTCAGGCAGGCGTCTCTGGAGCTGTATCCCTGACCCACGGCAATGATCTCGCCGTTTGGGGCTTTTAACCTGAAACGATACTTATCAGACTTGTCCATATAAATCTCAAATTTTCCAGTCATATCCTGTAGTGCCTCCTTTAAGGTTGTTCATGGATCAGTGAGCATTGGTTGGTCGTCTGTACTATCTGAGAGCTCTTTAGCACTCTGATCCCGATAAATATTATTTCACTGACATTGCGGATTTTGGTTCCTTATCGGTAATTTTAATATTTACCGCATTTTTTGGTAATTCAACAATTTTCGTGACTTCAGTTTTTGTCGCTTCTACCTCGTAGGTAGTCCCATTCCGTTCTGCGGTATAGCCTTTCCGTGGATTTTCATAGGTTACTTTGATCCCATATGTCTTGTTGCCCATCTTGTTCTCAAAAGTATCCGGCCCTTCTGTCCTTTTAAGATCTCCGGAGACGTAGAATCGTTTCGCCTTATCCACGGGCTCTTCTGTTCCCCGACTTGGAACCTCATACGTTATCCAGTATGTCCTGGTCTTCCCCCGGTATTTTTCGGTTGTTTTTTTATATGCCATCCACAATCACTCCACATAGTCCGGTTTTTCACCGACTGAATATTCATCCCCGCCATGCAGATTCTTGTTGGCAACGTCTGTCGTCTTCACGTACTCTTCCCAGGCCTTTTTCTGGGCATTATCCAGGTTGCCAAGCTTCCTGAATTTTTCAGCAAGACCTGTAGGGTTGTCCGGAGCCAGCAGGACAACAAGATATCTACTGCGTCGCTTCAGCTCTGTTACCTGATCTCGTGAATCAGCATTCCCAATCTCTTTTCGAATGGTTTCGTTGATCTTTGAGATGTCGTCGATACTCTCCACTTCGCGGTAAATATGATCTGTCATGGTTATCACCCACCCCTCCGTGCTCTGGATATTTATATAAATGTATCGCTGAATGATCTCATTTACCGGAAGCTGCTGCGAATGGATCCTTGTTATGTCACATTATTCGTTTCAATTTTTTTTGTATTAGGTAATTTTTGTCAGCAGGAGGGCAAAATCTATATTATTGTACTCACTTCTTTAGAAGTATGGCCGAAATTGATCCCTACATCACCAAGATGGAAGCAAAAATTGAGGAAATGGATGCCGAACTAAATAGAATCAAAGCCAGGGTAAAGAGCCATGGGGCAGATGCCGAGATACAGTTCAATGACCTTGCTAAAGAATTTGAAGAAAAAAAGTCTGAATTACTGAAGAATGTGGGTGATTTGAAATCTTCGGGGAAAGACGCAACGAAAGATCTGAAAGAAGGAGCTGATCAGGCTTTCGGCGAACTTTCAGCCTCTTTGGAAAAGGCTAAATCACGCTTCTCCTGAAGCGTGAACTCCCGCTGTTTGTTGACACTGACTCCCAATAAGGCCTCCCATACACAACCATTTCTTCGATTTATCCTCGCTATGGGTTTGTAATTGAAAGTACTTTACATTCTCATGTGCCCATTCCTGTGTGGGGATGGCATGGAGCCCGTTCGAAGGATCAACAAGTCTGGCGGAAGAGAATACTGGTACGAAGAAACACCATACAACGACCCGGTATCAAAACAAAGTCGATAGAAAAACTCCAACTATCCTGGATGGAATGATGACGGAGAGCCCGATTTAAGCTGGATGTACCACAGGTGGCTTCATCTTTATTGTGTTTGTGGTTTTAAATAAAGCACCTCTCCTGATATAGTATTGATAGAGATTATCTATATGTTAAGTTGTAAAAATGTGTACATAAGCCACAAAATAAGTTGCAAAAATGTGTACCGGGTACACGAAATACCAACGTAACAAGTGCACAGGCCATTTCATTGATCTGGTGAATTTGTCAGGTTTCCCCAATTAAGATCTCAGAAGAAGTCAACTGTTAGGAAATTCCGTATAATTGCCTCATCCCTTCCACGAACACATCAGCCACAGGATTCCAGATATTCACTCCTCTCTCTCTACAGGCTCACGCTAAACTCCCAGAGGCCTTCCTGATCCCGGAACTGCGTAAAGGTTGCATGAAAAAACGTAGCGTCAGAGGGGATCGGGTCGGTTCGCCAGAAGATGAGGGTGCCATCCCCCTCACCCCGGTAGCCATATGATTCTGTTGTGCGGAGGGGAGTGCTGTTATCGATCCAGAATTCACCGACCGGATCGGGGGAGCGGGGCGGGCTGGTTCCGCCGGGGGGCGGATCGATGGTGGGCGAGGCGACAAGATCGACCAGGAAGACCGCCTCGCACCTATCCGGGTTGCATTCGAGCGATACGAAGGTGACGGTGCGGTTATCTGCCGATACGGTCTGACCAATGTCGAATGTCTTCTCCATGGGGTTTGCCGGAGGCAGGTATTCGTAGGGAGGGGGTGTGTCGGGATCATAGGGGGCAGGATGGACAGATTCTGCGACTCTGATCATCTCCTCTGCCGGGAGGGTCCCCGTCAGCCGGAACGTCAGATCATCCCTGCTCCAGAACAGCTCCGTCTTCTTCCCGGCAACAAGGGTGGCCGGCTCACCACCGATTGTGATGTTTGTTGCAATCCCGGGCCCCTCTGCACCGAATGCCTCCAGATTCAACGCTCCCTTCTCCAGGAGCTGCTGGTACAGCGTGATCCTTTCATTGCCACGCTGGTAGCCCACGGTGCGCCACCCCGTATCTGATGTTGGCGCCCAGGCACCGTCAGAAAAGAGATATCCCTCCGGAAGATAGCCGGGAAGGGCAAGGCAGTTCTCCGGATCGAGTGTTCTCTGCATTTTGTGCAGGGAGGTGAAGAAGAGCGGCGTGATCTGGACCTCTGGCACGGTGCTAATATCCGGATCACCGGTTTCATCTGCAGGTACGGTATCTCCAGATGTGTCAGCTGAACTGTTCCCCGCAGGCACGGTGCACCCCGCAGAGAGCAGGCAGGCGGCTGTGAGGAGGAGGGTGAGGATGAGGATGAGGATCGGAGTGAATTTTTTTCGGGTCATGTGGTTTTTCTCGGGTTTTTGTCTATTTTTTGGGGTTTTTCTTCTTGCCTTTTCGTGAGTGGTATCAGATGTCAGGGGATTGGTGAAAAGAGACGATAGTTCTTTTGGATGAATGGGGGTTTGATGAAGGTTGCCGAAAAAAGAGGGTGAGGGGGGTTGGAACTGCCGAACAACAGGTCCTATCGTGTTATTAGTGTTATTCAGCAGGTTATAGAAAAAGAGGTTTCACTCTGGTGTCCGGAAAGAACCCCGTCCTTTCATTCTCTCCGTGTCTGCCTCTTCTGTTTGCTTTACGGATATATAAAAGAGAGCCGCAGGGTGTGAGTGATTTTTCGATCCGGACGTTATCGTGTTATTGTTGTGAGCAGTACTAGTACAAGAGATCTTTTTCTGTAGGTAAGGGTTTTTTTGGGAGAGGTGGGGTTTGGTGAAGGGGGTGGGGGTTTGCTAGAAAACAACGTGAACGTTCATGGTTCATATATAGAAAGGGTTATCTTTTTGTATCCATCATACGAGTTCTATAGACACAATGCCTGTGGGGAAGCGGAGTGTTACCCTGGCAATTTGGGTGATGGTATGAAAAAACTCAAAAAAATCCATGCAATGCTCTATGCGATGGAGCAGAATCCCGCCATCATCAAGACAGTTCTGATGAAATATATCTTTTTCATCGATCTCATCCACTATAACCAGCAGGGTTGCCTGCTCTTTGACAGTACCTATATCCGGATGCCAAACGGTCCTGTTGAGAGCGAAGCTCTGACATTTGCAAGTGAGACCAACCGACATTTTCATGTGGAGAAGACGAAGCAAAGATATGGTTCCCGCTCAAAGACCTATAAACCGTCTACTTTTCGTGCAAAGACTCCCTGTGATCTCTCTTTGTTCTCTCCCTATGAGAAGACCTTAATGGCAATGGTTCTGGGAGCCCTGAGAGGACACCAGGCACGGAAAGTTAGTAATCTAACTCATGAACTGAGACTCTGGAAAGAATTCTCGGATGGCGACACGATCCCGCTTGAATACTTTGAGTTAAATGACAAAGAAATTGCACTACTGAAGAAGAACGGCCTATATGTTGATGGATTTCAGCGGACTTTCTGCAGGACAATGAAGGAAGTCGCAGAAGAGATCGCTAGTTCCATTTCCCCGCTGAATCCTGCACGGGTGGCTGCAGTGGAAGAAGTGCTTGATGATCTTATCCGCAAGTTTCCTCTACCTGATCTCGAAGTATTCTATGACTCATATCTTTCATGGGACGATACCTTCCGTTCAGCCATCAGGAACGATCCCTCACATGTACCAGCACTGACGGAAGCCTGTTGCGATGCCGTCTGTTATGTGTCTTTTGCGGTGAATGCCAGCAAAGGAGAATGCGCTGAATTACTGGCATACTGCGAAAAGATCGAGGCGGAATTCAATGCTGTGAATGAAGCTCTCACTCGTGGAAACTCCGCCGAACCTACAACCACGACCAGCAATCTCCTTGATCAGACAATGCACCTCTCCCGGACCCTGGCACTTGAGATGCCGCGAGGGAGGCGCTAAGCTGCCCTACTTCCATGACAGCAATGTCCTGATAGGCTACTATTTTCATTCCGCAGATAATTGGGGGAGGGCAGCGACCTCTGTGTTTGACGATCCTGAACGGAATTATTCGAGCACGTTTGTCTGGGGAGAATGTTTCGGCATCGAGAGCGGCGGTCGGTGCGCCACGATCAGGAAAAATATCGTGCGAGAGTTTCGTCGGGCTATTGCCACCATCAAAAGAGTCCCTTCAGTTGATGTTCTGGAAACTGAAGTGGTGAGGTGGAGAATCCGGGGTATTATATTACAGGCGATCACTGAAGCCGGAAGGGATGCAGTGACGACAATTGGGTTGCTGGAGCAGGTAAAGACCTGCTATGAGCAGGAGTGCAGCCAGCGCCTTGCCCGGCTGGAGAATCCGTCGGTGCTATCCCTGCACCACCGGCAGACTGCCTACACCGAACTCTATCATGGGTTAGATGCTATTGATGACCCGGATGATATCGAGGTGGTACTCGACGCCCACGATCTTGCCCTCTCTGTGTCTGGCCTGGTGTTCTGGACCGGAGATGGTGCCCATATCATGCAGAACCGGGACATGGTGCTTAAGATGACAGGGTTTGGTGATGTGCGGTATCTGGGGGATGTGAGTACTTGATTGGCTACCGCCGCCCCTGACTCTGGAGAAACTCCGGCAGGTTCATGATTCAGTGCCGGGGAACTCTCTCCTCGCTGAGTCGATGTATCTGAATGGTTACTTTTCACCTTCTCCTTTTCTTAATTGGTATATCGCAATTTTTCATTCTACTTATATTTAACCTACATATCAGTCTCCGATCGCAAATGAGCGTATACAGAGCAGCACAGTGCCCTCGATTCACGGCACGATGGCAGTCAGTTACGACCTATCGATGGCTCCCTGATGATCCAGCGACCAACACCCCCATGCTCGACGATCACTGTGATGACAGTCGAATAGGGAAGGGATGTTACCATCCCTCCCCCTTCCAAGAACGCACCTTGCGACTTTCACCGCAGTACGCTCATGCAATCCATTACCCATTGCTGGGCGGCAAAGCAAAATACGTTAGTTTGGTTTGAATCCATGGTGTCTGTCTTCTCATGCGATCCTTTCTCTCAAGGAAATAACTCCTGTCAAGATACGGATTCGCATCAAGTTTTGGGAATGTATGTCTCCGAATTGATGCATTAGAGAACTGGTGGAGAGTATTCTCCTCGGTTTTAAAAACCCAGTTTCTTTCGTCTTCGGAGTGCCAGTATCTTGTGGCAATCCATTTGAACCCTTTATTGGGGTGTCGCCGTTTGCCCCATTGCCATGTTACTGTCCAGAGGTAAGCATCCAGTTTCTTGAATGTCGCCTTTGCAGCAATGTGGCGGTGGTAGTTCGCCCATCCTCTGACGATCGGGTTTAATGTCTTGATCAAGGCATCCTGTGACCAGGCTTGAGCCTTTTTTACTGTTGCCCGAATTTTACCGGTGATCGACTGAATAGACTTCTTTGACGGTTTGGTCAGGAGCATTCCTTTATATTTCCGGAAGTTATATCCTAAGAAGTCGAAACCGTCGCTGATGTGAGTAATCAGTGTCTTCTCCGAAGATAATTCGAGTCCCCTTTCCGTCAGAAATTCCCTAATAGCCTCCCGTGCTTCCTCGGCGATCTCCTTTGTTGGAGTGATAACGAGGAAGTCATCCGCATAACGGATAAAGTAGACTCTCATCCTCGGGAATTTTGCCTTGAGGGTATTCTCTAGCCCATCTAAGGCCATATTGGCGAGAATAGGTGAGATTATGCCCCCCTGCGGCGTGCCTTTGTCTGTTGGGAAGAGAGTTTGATCAAAGACAAAACCTGCCTTGAGGAATTGGGTAAGAACCGACTGATCCATGGGTATATTGTCCATGAGCCAGTCATGGGCAATTGTGTCAAAACATCCGCGAATATCTCCCTCCAGAATCCATGGAGATGCAGTTTTCCTTGACAGACAGAGAAACGCATACTCAGATGCGTCCTGTGCCGATCGAAAAACCCTGAATCCAAATGAGCGTGGGTCTGCTGTGGTCTCTGCGATTGGCTGAAGTGCCAGACCGTAGAGTGCCTGCATAGCCCGGTCATACATGGTTGGAATCGAGATAGGGCGTTTTGTGTCCTTGCCGGGTTTTGGAATGTAGATACGTCGCAATGGTTGCGCCCGGTATTGATGATCAGTGAGATTCAGGGCTGCTCTCATCTTTTCAGATGCGGTGTTCCAGAGTTCACCATCGATACCAGGGGTACGTTTCCCTTTGTTCAGTGTGACTATTCGTACTGCCAGCAATTTTGCTGAGTATGAATGAGTTAACAGATAACTGAGACGTTTCACCAGATTCCAGTTTTCATCTTGCGTTGCCTTTGCAATCCGGATCTGTAGCCGATTAACAGTAGATCGTATTTTCTTCCAGTCGATGGAGTTCCATTGCCGGGCAAGATCCCTGTCAGTATGCTTCTCGCAAATGTGCGTCGTTGAATGACATACTTTCATTGGTATACCTTCCTTCAGTGCTATGAATCACCTGTCTCACGTC
>LDZT01007417.1_pt1 | contig 35173 bp, 33 predicted proteins | sample 615521 | NCBI WGS metagenome assembly LDZT01 (sample SAMN03408292, study PRJNA278302) | terrestrial metagenome | isolation source: oil reservoir sample SB1 | place: USA: Alaska, North Slope, Schrader Bluff formation | collected 2011-09 | reverse complement strand
TCCCCAGTGAACACTTCTCCACCACCTTATGGGTATATTATACCACAACATGGGTTTTTTGCACCACTTTTTTTATTTTTTTATTGAAATTTGCATAAAAAAAAGGAGCCTGTAAAAGCTCCTTAAAGAATAGTTATCTGCTAATCCATTTTTTGCTTTCTCAGATACCTTAGTAGGAAAATTCCCGTTATCACCAATGCCAGACTGACAAGCTGAGCTACTCTGAAATTACCTAAATATAGACTGTCTGTCCTCAGACCCTCTATAAAGAATCTTGCAATTGAGTATAGTATGATGTATAAAGCAAATATTTGACCATCAAACTTATGGTATCGGTTTCTAAACCACACCAAAAAGAAAAACACCATGAAGTTCCATATAGATTCATATAGAAATGTGGGATGCACTGTTTTCCCATCGATTAAGATGCCCCACGGTAAATTAGTTTCAACACCATACGCTTCTTGGTTTATATAGTTTCCCCACCTTCCAATCCCCTGAGCTATAATAAAACTGGGAGCAGTAATATCAGCGATTTGCCAAAAATTCACCTTTCTGATTTTGCAAAATATAGCTCCCGCCAGTACTGCCGCCATAATCCCGCCATGTATGGCCAACCCACCACCTCTTATATTGAAAATTTCTCCGGGATTGTTTTTATAGAAATCCAAATTGAATAAAACATAATATAGCCTGGCGCCAATTATGGCAACCGGTATTCCTATCATTATTACATCAATCAAATCTTCTTCTCTAAAACCTATTCTTCTTGCTTGTCTCAAGGCCAGCAATGCACCAATCAGGACACCAAAAGCTATTAGTATTCCATACCACATGATACTGATTCCGAAAATCTTAAACGCTACTGGATTAATATTAATCACCTCCGACAATAACCTATTATATAGAGTCAACTGAATTTAGTCAATACAAGAAGAGGAAAGATATCCCTTCTATCACCTCAAATGTGCATTGAACCTTTTTTTAAGATCCCTAACAATGTTATTAAATATCTGATTGATCTCTTCGTCATTCAAAGTCCTGTTCTTTGATCTGAAAACAAATGAAAACGCCAGGCTCTTAAACCCCTCTTCTATCCCTTTACCTTTGTACATGTCAAAAAACTTAACCTTCTCAAGAAACTCATAGTTTCTGCCATCTATTTCTTTTATCACTTCTCCAACTTCAAACTCATCTGCAATCACCAATGCCATATCTCTGGTGATAGAGGGGAACTTCGGTATTTCAACATATTTTCTATCAGTAATCTGAAGCGATAATATTTTCTCCACATTCAGTTCAGCGATATAGACTTTTTCTCTGATATCAAATTTCTTGGTGACCGCCGGATGAATTTCTCCCATAATACCAAGGCATATATCATTGTGATAAATGCCCGCTGTTCTTCCCGGATGGAATGATGGATTGTCATTGACAGACAGGTACTCCACCTCAATCTGATATTGTCTGAAAATGTTGTCAGCAACACCTTTCATCTGATAGTAATCAGTATCACCATACATTGCCATTGATAAGGTGCAAATCTCCTGAGGCAAGTCAATTACCGGTATCACTTCCGATCTGAAAATATTGCCAACCTCATAAAGCCTGCCTGTTTTGTTACCGCAGTTGGTGTTTTTGGCTACCACGTCCATCACACCTGGCATCAAGGTAGTTCTCATTGAACTAAAATCCTCTCCCAGAGGATTGATGATTCTGATATCCCTGTTTAGCAAACTGTCTTGAGGAATATTCAGCATAGCATACTTTTTGGGACTGATAAATGAATAGGTTGTTATCTCACAAAACCCTATTCCCGAAAGGTAGCTCTTGATGTTTTCCTCCAGGTTTCCGAGATCGGATCTGGTTCCCTTTAGAATATTACCCTTGAGTACCTGAGGTTGGATTCTTTCAAATCCAAAAATTCTTCCCACTTCTTCTATAAGGTCTGCCTCTTGTTCGATATCAGGTCGGAAATGTGGTATCGTTGAAACAATGACCTCTCCCTCCATTCTGCTCTCAATCTCAAGAGAATTCAGTATTTTAAGCTTCTTATCTGTATCAATTCTGATACCCAGCAGTTCATCGCATTTATATGGCCTCATCATAACCGTTTTCTCGATAAAATCAGTTACACCAACATCATAGTGACCATTGACTATGGTTCCTGCTCCAATTTGTTCAATAATCTGACATACTCTTTCATTTGCATATGAAACATTTTGAGGTGACAAGGACTTTTCATTTCTGGAAGAAGCTTCGGATCTCAGCCCAAGTTTTTTAGAGGTGAATCGAATGGATTTTGAGTTAAAATTCGCACATTCCATAATAATCAGTTGTGTGTTTTCAGTGATTTCAGATTCATATCCTCCCATGACACCCCCAATACATTGGGCATTTTCCTGATCTGCTATCACACACATATCACTACTCAAGAGTCTTATTTCCTTATCCAATGTCAATATGGTTTCTCCGTCTCTTGCGGCTCTTACGATCACTTTTCTGTCTTGCATCTTTTCTAGATCAAAAGCATGTAAAGGTTGACCCATTTCAATCATTACGTAATTGGTGGCATCAACTATATTATTGACCGGCCTCATTCCGGCATCCATTATCTTCCTTTGCAGCCATAACGGAGAGGGACCAATCTTAACGTCTTTTATGACCTTGGCATAATACCTTGTGCACAAATCGGGTGAATCTATCCTGACTTCTTTCAGATATTGGCCAATCTCATCCTCCGCTTTTAAAATTTCGATTTTTGGAAAGCTGAATTTTTTTTCAAATGTTGCCGCTGATTCACGAGCTATGCCTAATATACTAAGACAATCCGGTCTGTTAAAAGTAATCTCTATGTCTAAAATGCTTCCTTGAAAACCTAAAACTTCATTGATATCCTTGCCAAGCTCAAATTCAGTAGGTAAAATTAGGATGCCATTTTTAGACTCCTTTGGAACCAGTTTATCCTCCACTCCAAGTTCCTCATAAGAGCACATCATACCCTGTGATGCCTTGCCCCTGATTACTGTATCGTTTATGATTCTGTTGCCCGGTAAAAACGCACCATCCAATGCGATAGGTACCAGATCATCTGATTTGATATTTAAAGCGCCTGTCACGATTTGGACTACTTTAGAACCGACATCGACTTGTGCTATCCTAAGGTTGTCTGCGTCCATATGGGAAGTCAATGACAGAATCTTTCCCACCACAACCTTTCTGATTCCTTTGTTGAGACTGATAATTGAATCCACATGAGATCCTGACATAGTTAGACCATCTGATAATTTTCTGACAGACAGATCCTCTATATCTACATATTCCTTGAGCCAATTTATTGGTATTAACATCTGCAACCCTCCTAAAACTGTTCTAAAAATCGGATATCATTATCGAAAAGTAATCTGATATCACTTAATCCGTATTTGACCATTGTCACCCTGTCTATACCCATGCCGAAAGCGTAACCGCTATAGACATCAGGATCAATACCACAATTCCTCAATACATTGGGATGTACCATACCGCAACCCAACAGCTCCATACTCCACCCGGTGAAATTGCAAGCATCGCATCCTGTTCCCATGCATTTGAGGCATGATACATCCACTTCCGCACTTGGTTCAGTGAATGGGAAATTATGAGGTCTGAATCGGGTTTTCATGTTCTCGCCAAACAGCACCTTGACAAATTTATCGATGGAATCTTTTAGGTTTGCCATGGTGACACCCTTGTCAACCACTAGACATTCCATTTGATGAAACATAGGGGAATGCGTATCATCGACATCATCAAAGCGAAAGGTTCTACCAGCGGAAACTATTCTTATTGGAGGCTTTCTCGACTTCATGGTCCTGATTTGCACTGGTGAGGTTTGCGTTCTAAGTAAAAGATTCTCCGTTATGTAAAATGTGTCTGTCTTATCTCTTGAAGGATGATCCTCGGGTGCATTCAAATCATCAAAATTATTTCCAACCGTATCTATTTCCGGTCCTTCCACAACGTCAAACCCCATGCTCAGGAATAAATCTTCCAGTCTCCTTTTTACCTGCATCAATGGATGCCTGTGCCCTAATGCTATGAAGTTACCTGGTATTGTGACGTCAATTTTTTCATTTATCAGATCCAACTCCTGCTGTTTGATGGATATAGATGATTTCGCCTCTTCTATCTTCTGATTGATTATTTCTCTCACTTCATTGGCTATTTTACCTATTAAGGGCCTTTCTTCGAAAGATAAGGACCCCATCGTTCTTAGAAGAGAAGTTAATTCTCCTTTTTTGCCTAGAACCTGCACTCTGATGTTTTCCAAATCTTTCATATTGTCAACTTGCTCTATTTGCAGCAAAACATCTCTTTGTATTCTCATTAATTTTTCTTCCATTTTAGCTCCTCTCAATTTATTGAATGTAAAAAGCACTCCACCAAAAGAGGCGAAGTGCCGCGGTACCACTCTTATTACTTCTCATTTAGATTAACGGTCATCCCGTATAAGCCTACATTCAATCAGCTCATAAACTCCAGAGTGAAATTAGAATCAAGATAAACTGAAATGATTTCAGCCAAGTCATTTCTCTCTGGAAATTTATACCCTTGATTTTTTTGCTCCATCAAAGTATTTAAACATTTTTTCCATTATATCAAATGGAATATCTGTTTTCAACAATTATATCTAAATTGTTGAATGACTAGTTGTCATACCGAAGTGATACAAACATATACTTGCGGCAACACCGACATTTAAGGACTCGATAGATCCCCGCATCCTAATGCTAAAGCTTATATCGCTGCTATTGATAATCTCCTTATCTATACCTCTGCTTTCATTTCCGACAACAATAACGGCCTTCTGACACGCTTTGATTGATTCAAGGTAAACATCGCTGTCAACAACAGCGGAAAATACTGTAAAGCCTTTATCAATCAGAGTTTTTAGAATCTCTGGATTATTATCTGTTTTGATATGGGAGAGTCGGTTTAGAGACCCCATTGATGCTCTTATGGTCTTCGGATTGTATATATCAACACATCCCTTATTATAAATTAACGACTTAGCTCCAAAAGCATCACATGATCTAATAATAGTTCCCATATTCCCTGGGTCTTGTATGGAATCCGCGAAGAATAAAAGGCTGTTTTGGGTTATTTCTGCCATGTTATATGTCTTTTTTCTTACAATAGCAACTATTCCCTGGGAATTCCGAGTACTGCTGATAGTATTAAAAACACTCTCTTTGACCAAATAATGGTTATAAGGTGCCATATCCCCAATATTATGTGCCGCATTTTCAGATATCAGGATATATTCGATGCAATCACTAAAAGCTAAGTATTCTTTTACTAGGGTTTCTCCCTCAGCCAGAAACTTTCCGAGCTGGTCTCTCCCTTTTTTTGTAAGCAACGCTCTTGCTGTCTTTATTTTAAAATTATCGTTGCTCAACAACATCTATTCCTGCTCCAATTTCTTTAGACTATTATTATCTCCAATGACTATCAACGTATCGCCTCTTCTAATGATGTCTTCAGCATATGGTGAAATATTCAAGTCGTCACCGGATTTTATTGCCATGACACTCACCCCAAATTCATTTGGAAGCTTCAATTCTTTCAATGATTTGTCAGCCCATTCTTCTTTTGCTACCACCTCAATTATGCTGTAATCCGGTGCAAATTCAATGACGTCAAGAATATTCGATGACACTAGATTATGAGCCACTCTGATGCCCATATCTCTTTCGGGGAAAATAACCTTATGAGCACCTATTTTGTACAGTACTTTTGCGTGTAGCTCATTCTGTGCCTTGGAAATAACTTTTTTTATTCCAAGCTCCTGCACCAAGAGAGTTCCCATTATAGAGGCCTGGATATCCGATCCGATGGTGACCACTGCAACATCAAAATTTCTGATGCCAATGGTTCTCAATGCATTTTCATCATTGGCATCGGCTTGCACCGCATGTGTCACATATTCAGCAATCTCCTGTACTTTATCTGGATCTTTGTCAATTGCTAAAACATCATAACCTAATTTACACAAGGTTTTGGCTACACTTGATCCAAATCTTCCGCAACCAATCACAACAAATTGTTTCATCTCTATCACCTATCCTACCATTATTTTTCCTTCAGGGTACTTATAATATCCTTTGTTCTTATGTTGATTCTGAGCAATTCCAAAAGCTATCGTCAAAGGTCCAAGTCTGCCTGCAAACATTGTCAAGGATACGACGATTCTTCCAAGATCTGTGAGATGAGGGGTCAAACCCCTTGATAAGCCTACAGTACCAAATGCTGAAACAGTTTCAAATATGATATCAATAAATGAGAATCCAGTATTCCTTTCTGTTACCAGCAGTATGGTTGTTGCTAAAACAACTAATAAAATTGCTATGCCAATTACCGCGATCGCTCTTAAAATTGTAGTTACGGGTATTCTTCTTTTGAATATCTCTGTGTCCTCACTACCCTTTACCAGTCCAACAATTGCTATTACGATTACACCTATACTTGTTGTTTTTACCCCACCAGCTGTAGAACCAGGTGATCCACCAATAAACATCAGCATAATGATGAAAAATGTCGTGATTGGACTCAGCGCTGCCGTATCCAAAGTGTTGAATCCAGCAGTTCTAGGTGTAACAGATAGGAATAATGAACTCATCAGTTTCCCTGGCAGGTTTAATCCACCCAGTGTTAGAGGATTACTGTACTCAAAAATAAATACCAGCAAAAATCCAAAGACCAACAGGAACCCTGTAATTAACAGTACAATCTTAGAATGCATAAGCAGCTTCTTCAATCTCCTTCTTTGTATAATATCCATCAAAACATAAAATCCAAGTCCGCCAAGTATAACCAAAGATATGACTGTGAAATTAACTATAGGATTGTTGACATAACCCACAAGACTGTTGCCCAATAAATCAAATCCGGCATTGCAAAAGGCGGAAATCGAGTGGAAGATAGAGAACCATATACCCTGCAAAACACCATAGTCAGGCACTAAAACAATAGACAACAGTATAACACCGATTAATTCAATCGCAATAGTCATAAACAAAATCCTTTTGGTCAGGAGAACAATTCCCTGCAGGGTGGTTGTGTTCATTTCCTCCTGCATCAATAGCCGGTCTTTAAGAGTGATTTTCTTGCCAAACAGAAAGGCAATCAATGTTGCCATGGTCATGATACCCAATCCGCCAATCTGAATTAATAAGATGATGACAATCTTCCCGAATAATGTCCAATGTGCTGCTGTATTGACAACTGTCAAACCAGTGACACATACAGCAGATGCGGCTGTGAACAATGCGTCGATAAATCCAATACTTTTGCCATCCACCGACGCAAAAGGCAGATTAAGAAATGTAGCGCCGACAAAAATGAGTACAGCAAACCACAACAATAGGAATTGAGAAGGATGTATTCTGAGATTGGATATTTTACTTTCATTATTCTCCATAACTACCTCTTTATAACGTTCATTTTTTTATTATACCACTAGTTGTCAATTATTTACATAAAAAAATAACCGCATATCACGGTTATTGATTTACTTGACCAATTCGACCAATTGCTTGAATCCATCTGGATCATTAACTGCCATCTCAGCTAGCATTTTTCTATTTATCTCAATACCTGTATTTTTGAGACCATTGATAAACTTGTTATAGGAAAGTCCGCTCAATCTTGCTGCGGCGTTGATTCTTGTAATCCAAAGTCTTCTGAATTCTCTTTTTCTGAGTTTTCTGCCAACATAAGCATAAGTTAAGGACTTCATAACCGCTTGATTTGCTGTTTTATATAACTTGCTTTTGGCACCATAATAGCCTTTGGCAAGTTTTAGAATCTTTTTATGGTTTTTCTTTGCATTGACCGCTCTTTTTACTCTAGCCATTGTTTTACCTCCTCACTTCTATTTATATGGAATCAATTTACTGATTCTTTTGAAATCTCCATCAGAAACTAAAGTTCCCTGTCTTAAACCTCTAATTTTATTTCCGGATTTTTTACCGGTAAAATGGTTTTTAGTGGCTTTCGCCCTTGTTATTTTACCACTGCCTGTTTTATTAAATCTCTTTGCAGCTGATCTATTCGTTTTAATTTTAGGCATGACGCATCCTCCTCCCAGTATTAATTTTTTGAATTTAAAAACATAACCATCTGACGTCCTTCCATCTTAGGCGGTTTATCTAAAACCGAATATTCCAAGGTCGCTTCAGCAAATTTTTCAAGGACCTCCCTACCAATGTTCGTATGACCAAGCTGTCTTCCTCTGAATCTGACAACTACCTTAACTCTATCGCCCTTTTCCAAGAATTTAACTGCATTTTTAATCTTAACCTCAAGGTCATGATCATCAATATTAGGCGTCATTCTAATTTCTTTAACCGTTATGATTTTTTGTTTTTTCTTTGATTCTTTTTCTTTTTTTGTCATTTCATATTTGTGTTTGCCATAATCCATAATCCTGCAAACCGCTGGATTTGAATTCGTCGATACTTTGACCAAATCAAGTTTTCTTTCTTCCGCAATTCTTAATGCTTCCTTGTTGCTCACAACACCTAACTGACTGCCATCAGAATCAATAAGCCTTACATCCTTATCTCTGATTTGACTGTTGATCTCAAGCTCCTTAATAATTACACCTCCCATGATATTAAAAAAGACAGCGCAATCCGCTATCTTTATGAAAAACCCAAATAGACTTTACTAACCGTACCAGCTACACGAATGCGCTGTAAGGTGAGAAGCGGATACTTCTACTTTTACTTGCTTATTATATTTGATAACACTAGGTTTGTCAATATTAAATCTATCCATTCTTACTCGAAATAAGTCATTGGGTTTGTGTGTTTACCATTTATCCTAACCTCAAAATGTAAATGAGGTCCGGTAGACATACCTGTAGTTCCGGAATATGCCACTAATTGTCCTTTGGTGACCTTTTGTCCTTCACTGACAACCACAGAAGTGTTGTGTGCGTACAATGTCGATATCCCACCACCATGATCTATTATGACTATGTTTCCATAAGCGCCATACCAGCCTGCATAAGATACCTGACCGCTATTCATTGCTACAATTTTCTGCTTCATAGGGACCCTCAAATCTACACCTGTATGCATGCTCCAATAGCCATATAAAGGATGCGGCCTCATACCATAAGATGATGTGATTGTATAATACCCGGGAGATGGCCACGTCATTTCACCACCGGCATACTTTACCTCAAGCTGTGCCAATTTTATTTTTTTCTCTATCTCATTAGATGCCTCAAGGAGTCTCTTTTCCTGTTCTTTCAACTCTTCTATACTTCCAACCAACGAATTCATATATTTTTCCTTGGCTCTACTTGCTACCTCTATATCATTCTTTTTGCTCTTGACCGCCTGCATCGATGAATAATAATTGTTCTTTTCGTTTTCCAACTCCATTTGGGTTATTTCGAGGGTAGTATGCTGCTGTTCCAGTTCTTCCAATATACTCACATCATTGTTGACAATCCTTTGTATCATGTCAATCCTTGTCAAAAAATCACCAATATCATTAGAATTGAAAAGAACCTCAAGATAACCTACCGCTCCATTTTTATACATGGATCTCAATCTCTGTTCAAGCAAATCATTTGATAGATCAATCTGAGAATTAATCTCTTCTATTTCGAATTCCTTATTCTGAATATTTTGTTCAATATTCTCCAACTCAAGCTCAAGCTTTAATTCTTCAGCTGCCAACTTGAGTATTTCACTATCAAGCTGGTTTATTTCATATTCAACGCTGTTTTTTTCACTTTGAGTCGTTTTTAGTTTTTGAGTTATATTTCCTATTTCACTTTCTGTTTTTTCAAGTTCTTTTTTGAGATCATTGATTCTTGATGCTCCGGCTGAAAGAACAAGCAATGCAATTATAGTGATGACATATATGCAACGGATGATTCTTTTCATAAAACCTCCTACACACTCAAGAATTTTCTAAGAGAAACAATACTTCCCAAAATACCAATACCTACTCCTATTGTAACAAATATTATCAAAATGTCCAGACTTATCATGTTTGCAGGTATCAAATAGACTGATAACATGGAAAAAAGTTTCTCGTTTGAATACGATACCAGGTAGTCATAACCATTCAATACAACAATTATCGCCAAAAAAGCCCCCATGCACCCAAGTACGACTCCTTCGAATATAAAGGGTCCCCTTACAAATCCATTTGAAGCACCAATATACTGCATCAGTTCTATTTCGACTTTTCTTGAAGCTACTGTGATCTTGATTGTGTTCTGTATTATAAAAATACTCACAAGAAGCAATATGATAATGACAATGACACCAAATACTTGTATGAATTCGGCAGTACTAATCAGCTTTTCAACAATGTCCTTATAATACTTCACTTCCTCGATGCCATCTTTTTGCTCAATATGTTTTATAAGCGCAGACGCGTATGAAACATCCCTCAACTGAACTACATAGGTGTTTGGCAAAGGATTGTTTACCAGCCCCTCTAGGAGTCTTCCATCTTCTCCCCACTCTTCTTTCATTTTTTCCAAGGCATAGTCCTTGGACTGGAATACGACTGCCAATGTACCCTCATATGAACCTATTTCCTCGCCAATCTCCCTAATCCTCTGATTGGTGATGCTATCGTCTAAATATACGTAAATCTCATCAAATTTTTCTTTTGTGGAAACGGAAATCGCACTGACATTCAAAATAATCATTATAATCAGTCCCAAAATGACCAGGACTGCTGTAACAGAACCTACCGAAGCCAGACTCATGGTGCGATTCCTATAGATTCCCTGAAAGCCTTGCTTGATGGTATGATTAAAAATCCTAGAAGCCTTCATAGTAATCTCCTTCCTCGGTATCCCTAATGATTCTTCCATTTTTTAATTCAATGACCCTTTTTTTCATCATGTCGACTATGGTCCTATCATGAGTTACCATTAGAAGTGTTGTTCCTCGTCTGTTTATTTCAGAGAATATCTTCATAATTTCATTCGAAGTCTCGGGATCCAGATTCCCAGTCGGTTCATCTGCTATGATCAAATCAGGCCTATTCACAACTGCCCTTGCAATAGCAATCCTTTGCTGTTCTCCCCCAGCTAGCTCGTTGGGAAAGTTAGTTGCCTTGTCGCTTAACCCGACCATGCTTAGGACATTCGGAACTTCCCGTCGGATGCTTTTGGGTGATTGTCCTACCATCTCCATTGCAAAAGCTATGTTTTCATAAACTGTCTTTTTGTTCAATAATCTAAAGTCCTGAAATACTACCCCGACCTTTCTTCTATGTAACGGGATTCTCCTGCTGCTTAAATAAGTGATATCTTCTCCATTGAAAAAAATAGTGCCCTCTGTTGGATTCACTTCTTTAATGAGTAATTTGATCAAAGTGGTCTTCCCTGCTCCGCTTTTTCCCACCACAAATGAAAAACTACCTTTTTCAATTTTTAGATTTATATCTTTCACAGCTGTGAATTTATTCTTGTAAATCTTAGTGACATTATGAAATTCAAACATTTATTTTCTCCGCTCTTTTATTTCTATCTTATATTCTACATGTTTTAAATCATTTTTCAATCAATTCTCTAAAGTTTTTACCATATCATCAGGTCCCAGCAATATTTCAACCAGAAACAACGGCAGCAATATCTGTCTTCTAATTCTTTTAGGATCCATCATCAGTCTGTATAACCACTCCAATCCCAGTCTCTGAAAAAACAAAGGAGCCCTCTTCACTTGTCCGGACAGGACATCTATCGTACCCCCATTTCCTATAATCAATCTGACATTCAACTGATTGAGGAAATGGTTAATCCATTTTTCTTGTCTTGGTGAGCCAAAGCCTACAAACAGAATGTCGGGTTTGAGTCGATTAATTCTTTCGATGATTGACTGCTCTTCAGCACTATTGGAATGCCCAGAGTGATAACCCTTAAAATAGCCATGTTGATAACCGCAAATGATATCGCCGTACTTTATTCTTATGTTTTCAGCTGCCAGGTTTGCAACACCGGGAGCACCTCCCAACAAAAATACCTTATACCTGTTTTCCTTAGCTATTTGAAGCAATGCAACAGAAATATCAAACCCTGTTACCCTTTCTCTTAATGGTTTCTTTCTGATCTTAGAACCAATTACCAACCCAACACCATCAGGAAGTATTAAAGATCCTCCATTTATGATGGATTTTAATGAATCATCCTTTTGACACATCATTACTATTTCAGTATTTGGTGTATAAACAACATCGGGGATTTTTTGTTGTTGTCGTAATAGCTTTTTGACCTCGCTGACAGTCTCAGAATTATCCAAATCACATATTGCAACACCCATTATTTCAATTCTTTTCATCCTGACCTCTTATGATCTTTCCGATCTTTTCTGACATTTCCAAATTACGGATTTTGAATTTGTCAAATTGATTTTTGATGGTTTCAATTGATTGATTTTCACTTTTTTCCATCATTTTAAATGTCTCTATTACCACTTCACTGTTCAAATCCCCAAAACAGTCGAAATATGGTTGGTTCATTTCTTTGCAAAATGAACTTACCTTTGGATCATAGGCTAGTCCTATGAAAGGAATAGAAAAGGCAGCACTTAGAATCAACACATGCAATCTCATCCCAATAATATACCTAGCTGAGGAAATCTTCTGTTTCAATGCTTCCAAATCATCAAATGTATCTACTTTCCCCAATGACTGTAATACATGATCGTCGTTGCCCTTTTGCATAGAAAGCAGAATTACTTCATATCCACTATCTTCGATGTAATTTACCAGGTCTTTTATTGTTGTTTTTAAAGCATCAATATTCTCCCAATTTCTCAAATTAACGATGACGCAATCTGTTTTTGGTCTTTTATTGATTTCTGTCTCATGTAAAGCAAGATCGACACCTAGATCTATCTTGTCGCTGTCTGATCCATTAATCCATTCATATGAAGCAATATCTCTCAAATGTAAATAGCTGATTTTTTTAAGGGTTTTTTTAACCAACCTTTTCTGTATAGCCCCATTGATCGGTCCAATGCCATTACCCAATAAAATGACCTTTTTCTTAAAAAGAAAAGCCAAATTGATCAAAACAAGATAATAAATCAGGCTTCGGTTTGAGGTAACATTTTGAAGCATGCTTCCTCCACCACCGATGATAAAGTCTGAATCTATTATGGTTTTCAGAATATTGATGTATTTGTTTCGGCTTACACCTGATATGCCATGGATTTTACAGGTCAATTCAACATTATACGACAATACTTTGATATTTTCGATTTTTATATAAGGCTGTAATATTTTTATTGTCTCGCTTAAGAGAAGTTCGTCTCCCAAATTGTTTGAACCGTAATATCCGATTATAAACGCTCTTTTATTCATTCTCGTACACCTTGATATAATCCTCCGACATTTTTGAGATTGAATAATGATTTTGAATAAAATCCCTTTCCCATGAAAACAATTCTGGGTCCATTTTTAAGACAGCATCTAAATCCTGTCTCAGCTTTTCATAATCAAGCATAGTTGAAACCCTTGCAGTAAAATTGTTTTTAATCGCTTCATCCAAAACAGATGGCTGCATTATTCCCATATAACCATAATCTCCGGATAATACAACCGGTATATTCATACTCATCGCTTCCAATGCAGATCTGCTAATACCAACAAAAATCTTCGCTTTTCTGAGTTCTACATCAACTCTATTGGTTGATCCTTGAAAATTTATATTATAAATTTCAGTTGATTTTTCTCTCAATTTCTTTAGCTCAGATCCTGCGCCAACTACCAATACATTTACACTGCTTTCTTGAGCATAAGTAATCAGCATATCAGCTGTATTACTGGTACCCTGATCCAAACGGCTTACATGAATAATGTCATATTCAATGTCTGATTCATCCGAAGGGTAAAACCTGACTGTGTCTATACCATTGACTGTGCTGAAAATGTTGGCCTTTTCAACAGGATAATTATCTATCAGATACTCCTTCAAGTCCTCACTGACAACAAAAATCTCTTTACCCCATTGGGTTATATGCTTTAATAACCAATTGATTTTAAACTTGCCATGAACTGTGGTAATCATGCGAAAATGGTATAACTTTTCGAAAATGCTCACATAAAGACCTGGTATCCGGGCGTGTGCATGGACAATATCAGGTTTGAAATCCCTTATTAGTCTGTTGAGTAAAATAAGAGATTGCACGATGAATAGAGGCTTCTTGCTGTGCATTGGTATTCGGATTACTTTGACCCCTGCTTCAACAAGTTCTTTTTCATAGGTGCCTCCATTAGAAGCCACCACTACCTTATAGCCCTTCTTAGCAAGATATTTTGAAAGCTCTATGACGTGTGTCTCCGCGCCTCCGATTTCCAAGCTCATTAAACATTGCAAAACTTTTTTCATTGTAAATCAATCTCCTCAATTCTCCCAGAAGTACTCACATATTTTGTGTAGAACTTGAAAATAGAATTAACTTTCATTTCGGTTATACCCTCAGCAAAATAACCGGTTTCCCGTTCAAGAAGCGATGCTTCCAATGAAACTATAATAGTATACTTACCAGGCACTTCGGAAAAAACTATCTTGCCATCCACCGTCTCAATTTCATCCATGTATGGAGTTACTGTCATCTCTATTATGGGTCCTATGGGACTGTTGGTTTCTTCTGATAGTACAATATGTCCGATTTTAAGGGCGTTGACAGTCGCTTCTCTCACATCTTCAACCTCTAAAACAATGACAGCCTTTCTCATTTTTATCTCCTCGCCTTGACCTAAAGACAAACCAAAGGTACCAAGCTTAGAAGCCAAAACCAGGATTCCGCCAATGATAAAGATGATGATAATGAAATCAGCAATGTTCATTCTTCTCATTTGACAACCTCCTTGATTTCAACAATATATCCGTAAGACGCAAAGCCTTTGCCTTTAATTGGAAACATAGCACCAACTTTGATATTCTCTTGGTTGATGCGTATATTGTAGTCATCCTGATCTGTATTCGCTTCTATTGTCATTCTGACAACAAATCTGTCTTCTACAACCTGTTTAATAAAAACACCATTTTGCAGATCCGGAACGATTATTTCATAGGGCAACACTTTATAATCAATCAGTTTGCCAACAAAATAATTTTTGCTGGAATTATATAGATTTCCTTCCAGCTGCAATTGCTTTGCAAAGTTTTCATTGACATCCTCTGTCTCAAAGGTGTACTGGATGGTTTGTTTGCTGATTTTATTAACATCTTTTGTGGTCAGAAATGTGATAGCATAATAACCGATGGCTATTATCACCAGAATAATAATAACATCAACAATGCTTATTTTTTCAAATACCATTCCTTTTTTGTTGATCAGTTTCATAATTCCTCCATATATAAGGTTTCGATTCCGTTTATCATTTCTTCAATTGAGAACTTATCAATTACTCTTTGTCTACCGGACTCTCCCATATTTCTTCTGAGCGTGCTGTCTTTCAGAAGTCTTACCAAATATTCAGTAAATAAATCATAGTCCTTATAATCGACAAGAAATCCGGTCTTTCCATTTTCAATCACTTCATTGATTCCCGGTATATCAAAGGCTACGACTGGTTTTTTATACATCATCGCCTCCAGCGTAGCATATGAAAGTGCTTCTGAGTCAGAGGTGTTTACAATTATATCAGAGGTTTCATAAATCTGCCCAATACTATCGACATGACCGCTAAATGTGATCGGCAAACCATAATCCGATACAAGCTTTTTGAGTGTTGGTTCCAGTGAGCCCGATCCTACAAATTTTATCTCAAAATTCTCCCTATGGCATTCGGTTAGTCGTCTTGTGATCTCAATCATATGCCTATGTCCTTTGATTGGTTCAAGTCTGCCTACAAGTGTAATTATTGGTATTAGACGTGTTTCAGTGTCAAAAGTTTCGATAATTCTGATGCCATTATATATCATTCTGATATTAGTTTCCTTAATTCCCTCTTCAATAAGATTAAGCTTCACTGATTTTGAAATGGCGATTACGTTTGCACGCAACATCTTATTTAAAATTATTTTTAATTGTCTTTTCCATCCAATGTTGTTGTCGCTTAAAGTATGCTTGGTGTATACAATGTTCTTTACCCCTAAAATCTGTGCTGCCAGTCTACCGGAAAGAGAGCCATGTGTATGGACAACACATGGTTTGATTCTCTTCATAATCTTGTAAAGATTGATCATTCCTTTTAGAGAAAATGATTTTTCATTTATAGCTCGGCAGTACTCTACTTTGGAGTTTCCCATCATATCTCTTAAAACACTGTCAAAAGGCATAATAATAATAGGTTCAAAGATCTCTCTGTCAATTTCTTCCACTATACTCTTAAGATATTGACCTGCCCCGCCAAAATTCGTATCTGATATAATTTCTATAACCTTTATCCTATTTTTCATCATTCGTTTGTCCTTTTGCTATATTAGATACGATAAAACCAAGGGCTACCATTAAAAAATAAAAAAACAAAATATCATAATTGTGCCAGATATGATCGACCATCCCCTGCAATGTGCAGCCCATAACACCTGCAAAAGCTGCAAATGCATAATAACTCCAGGTGCTATCTATCTTTTGAGAGCTGAATATCTCTCTAATCCAGACAAACATCATATAGATCCATGCCAGCAACCCCATAAACCCCAATTCTATCCATATCATCAGTATGGTATTATGAGCATGAAATGATTTTGCTGATGTGTAGGCATATGCATTGTACAGCACCTTGAAATTACCCAATCCAACTCCAGTAAACACATGCTCTTTTAACATATCATAAGATGCCATATAGATCGATACGCGATAGGAAGTAGATGTATCCCCTCCTTGGAATATTGTCAATATCCTTTCAATTATGGATGATGGTAATATCAATGGGCTTACCAAAAGCATCAAAACCAGTAGCGGAAGGTATTTTCTGTCCTTGAAAACAACGATCAGCACCATAACAATTAAGAGAGCAAGCATAGAGCCTCTTGAAAACGTCAATAACACATTAAACATCCCCAACAGAAAGGTGATCCCATAAACAATCCTAATTATCTTATTTCTATTCAAGTTAAGCCCTGCAAACACAATCGGTAAAGTCAACGTGAGGAACTCCCCAAATACATTGGGATTGCCAAAAACGCTGTATATTCTAATGACATTTCCTGTTAATGACTCGTCCAGCCATGAGGGGTCCACAGGAGCACCAGCATAAACTTGATACAATCCATACAGCGAAACTGCCAGAACGGTTGAAGCAATCATATGTATCAGAATCATTGCATTCTTATCATCATTTATGGTGACCGTAATAAAAGCGGTAAAAAGCAAAATGCTGGTATAGGTAATGAAAATAAGTACACCATCACTTCTGATATCATTAAAAAAAAGACTTAATAACAAATAAGCTAAAAAAATCAGAGTTGTAAAAACAATCAACCTGGATTTTTTGCGAAAGTTTTGATGAATAGTAGCATTGATCAGCATTAGAGCACATAATCCGGTCGAAAATATAATCCCGATAGCTGTAGGTGTGAATGGGTAAAGAAAAACATTCAGAAATATCAAAGGAAATAAAACACTTTTATCAGAAAAAATCGTCAGAAATCTGCTCCCCGCCAGAAAGTTTCTAATAAAAGATTTAGATGCTTCTGATTTGAAGCTAAATAATTTTCTGTTTTCAAGACTGTTTTTTAATTGATCATTGGAAGATAACCAACCTACAATTACACTGTTAATCATAAGGCTGCCGATGGTAGAAAACATCATCCCAAATGATTTATACAACAGACTTTGTCTATACAGGTTGAGTATATGTTTCAATACCCGCTTCCCCTTACTGTAGAAGACTGATTCCATCCTGTTACTCCTCGTTTAATCCTTTCTGTGAATGAATAATATTTAAAAACTCATCATCATTGAACAGATTTTTTCTGATAATGATATCTGATACCATCAGATCAGTTTTGTATTTTCCAATCCGGTTTGCCAGTTCAGTGGTAATAATTACTTCTTCCAACGTTTCAATGTCAAATAGAATACCTCTTGCATTATCAAAATAATAGTTATCAAAATAAATAGACCCATCTCGCTTAACTGCGTAGTTGCCTTTTTCTCTCAATAATGAATTGCCAAGTATGAGTGGATAATCCAAGCCCAGGATGTCCACAATGGTGGGTAGAATATCAATCTGTCCCCCAACCTTATTGATATTCCCTTGAAGCTTTTTATCCGGTAAAGCTATTATTAGAGGCACTTTTTGTATTTTCGCCCATTCCACAGGGTGGTCTCCAAAGGTAAGCAAGTCCTGAAGAACAGCTTTCTGGTCCAGATAGAGACCTGAATGATCCCCAAAAATTACTACGATTGTGTTATCTAAAATGTTTTCATCAGCCAGACGCTCAAATAAGTCTTCAATAGCCTGATCAACATAGTTGATTCCTTTCAGATAATTTCCAACCTGTGTGTTATCAAATGGTGACACATTCATAGGAAACTCGCTGAATGCATCAAAGGGATGATGGCTGGACAAAGTAATCAGCAGACTGTAAAATGGCTGATGGCTAAGAGACTTGTCAATGGACTGTCTAAAAAAAGACTCATCACTGATGGACCAACCAAGTGTTTCATCAATGTCAAAATCCTCTTTACTGACAAATTGATAGAAACCAAGATTATTGTATACGGCTTGTCGGTTCCAGAAGCTGGCCTCATAACCATGAAAAGCTAGGCTTGTATAACCTCTTTCGTTTAACAAATCACTTAGAGATAGCCACTGATTAGTTGGATACAAGTAGTTGACAGATCCAGTCGGTGTGGGATGTAAACCCACATTCAACAGAAATTCGGTATCTGCTGTATTTCCGCCCGCAACTTGATGATATATCTGACTAAAGTATAGATTCTCTGATTTTAAGCCGTTGAGAAAAGGCGTCACTTCTTGACCGTTAATCTCCAGATCAATCACAAATTCCTGTAATGCTTCAACCTGTAAGACTAGAAGATTTTTCTTTTCGGAATAGAGATTGAAGGTTTCTGTCTGTCTCGGGTTATCATTGAGATACTCCATAATGATTTTCTTTTCTGACTCATTCATCGAAAGGCTGGTTAAAAACTTGTTTCTGGTGAAATCAATTATATCATAACCATGGAAATAAAAAACTCCAAGATCCTTAGCAATATTTTTTCTTTCATAATTATGCAACGTTCTGTCTATGTCTTTGGCTTGAGTGTGAAACAAAGTAATGGACATCAGAAGAATCACCAGATAGATAGCATTTTTACGACGGGTATTCTTTTCGAACAAATATTTTCTGAAATAAAAGACATACCCAAATATAATCGGTAAGTCAACAAAATAAACCATATCTTTCCATTTAAAAAGGGTATTGGCACTATCTTGTATGTCGTTGACGAAACTTAACTGATAGACGATTGGAATGGTTAACGGTATTCCATAATACCTGCCATACAATGTATCTAATAGCAACAGTGCTGAGATTATAATGTCGAATACAATAAAAAAATAAATGGCCTTCTTCTGAAAGATCAAAGCAATCGTTATTACTACCGTCACTGTACTGAAAAGAAGAAGCCTATGGATAAGCATATTATCTTGAAAGGGTACCTGGGATAAACCTATTGTATACTGAAAATAGAACACTTTTACAAAAAAAGAAAGGATTATTCCCAAAACAAATGCTTGCGATATTATAGCATGTCTATTGAAGTATTTTTTCATCTGATTCCCTCTCAAAATTGCTGTGCGTTGTCTTAGTTGATATCATGTCATTATACCAAAAGAACAACTTTGTTTCTATAAATATATATAAAAATATTGCTTAATGCTCTTTCCTACTTTAAAATATAGAAGAATACAAAAAGGAGAGGTGATCCAGTGAACAATAAAAAGATCTTAATACTGCTTCTAATATTGGCTATTTCATTGATAGGCCCTAGACTATTAACTACTGAAGCAACAATCAACAACAACGATCCTTTGATTTCCCTGAGCTATCTGAATCAAGTAATCGATGCGTTGAAGGAAGCTCTCAATCTAAAAAATCAACAACAGGATGATTCTATATCAACAATCTCAACCCAGCTCAGTGAGTTATCTTCTGTTTCAGGAAATGTGCTTGAGGTATTGGAATTATATGCCGATTCAACTTTATTAAACAATGCAGGAAAAACTATCGTAAGTGAAGGTCAGAGCAAGGTATTGGTAGGAACTAGAATCATAGCGGACGCGGGAACAGAAATAATCCTTCGATACTCCAATGGATCCACTACTGCCATCGCCAGCTATCTTGGTGGCCTATCAGATGTTACTGGGGGCTATGATATTCAACACGGCAAAGATATTCCTGCAAACCATCTATTGATTATCCCGAGATCAGATGGTCGAGGTGTAACAATTACCAACAATTCAATATTTATGATTCGCGGTTCGTATAAAGTCGAGTAAAAAGAATTGATCTTTTGATTTATTCTTTTTTAGTGCATGTTTTGATAGCATATGGCAGATATTCGATTAAATTTGATGCAATCATTCCATATTCACCATATTCTGCTTTAGCCAAATCTCCCGCCAATCCATGGATAAAGACCCCAAGCTTCGCTGCTAAATAGGGGTCGTATCCCTGACTCACTAATGCTCCAATTATACCTGTCAGAACATCCCCACTTCCTGCCGTTGCCATACCTGGATTTCCTGTTGTATTAACATAAAGTTCCTCCCCATTTGACACAATGGTTTTATGCCCTTTAAGGACTGTAATCACCCCATATTGTTTAGAAAAATCCATGGCGATATTGATTCTGTCCCGCTCAACTGCTTCTGGGCTTAAGTTCATGAGTCTTGCCATTTCTATGGTGTGCGGTGTAATGATTGTCACTGCCTGCCTGTTTTTCAGGATTTCGACCGATCCGTTGATACAATTCAAACCATCAGCATCAAGAACGATTGGCTTGTCGAAAAGACTTAGAATTGATATTACCATTTTCTTCGTCTGAAGACTGGTTCCTATCCCCGTTCCTAAACACATGACATCATATTTTTCCGAATATTTCATGATTTTGTCAAGATCATCATACACCAGATATTCCTGACTTTCAGACAATTTTTCGATGATGACTTCATTGAGTTTTATGCTCAGTATTTCATAAATTGAAATAGGTGGAATCAGATATACAAGGCCGGTTCCGGATTTCAAGGCAGCAAGACCTGCAAGATATACAGATCCCGACATACCTTCTTTGCCTCCAACTACACCCAGCTTTCCATAATCACCTTTATGCGTATCAGCTTCCCTTGCCGGTAACAGAAAAAGTCCGATACCCGACGGAATTATGCTTTCATTTAGCTTTGCTATTGCGATTGATAGAGCGTAATCTTCAATATGCGTAATGGAAATATCAATGCTGACGATTCCATTTTCTTTACTCAGATTTAAGGCTCTGCCTCCTAATACAACATACGGCCTTCCCAATTCATTTCTATGTATCTCTATGTCATGCCATGAAAACCCGGCGATACCAGTGCCAATACACTTGCTCACAGCCTCTTTAGCGCAAAAGATACCTGCAGCTGTGGTTGCTTTGTATTTTCTTTCTTCGAGATAGGCAATCTCATTATCTGAAAAAATCTTTCTGACGAACGATTTGTTCTTGATCAATCTCTCGATTCGTTTCACTTCAACTATATCTATGCCGCTATTTATCATATCATCACCCACTTGATTATATAATCTCTATTAAAAAAAGTAAACATTCAATTGACATAGCTAATCTTCTGTATAATAATATATGGTAGCAAATTGAAGAGGTGCGGTAATGAAAAATGTATACTTGATTAATCATCCATTAATACAACACAAACTAACTATGCTTAGAGATAAGAATACTTCCTCCAAAGACTTCCGATCCCTTGTCAATGAAGTTTCAATGCTTATGGCATATGAAGTCACTAGAAGTCTACCGGTGGAAGACGTAGATGTGGAGACTCCCATTTGCAAAACAAAAGGTAAAGCTCTACATGGACTTGATGTGGCAATAGTCCCCATCATGAGAGCTGGAATGGGAATGGTGGAGGGTATGCTGACCCTCATACCCAATGCCAAAGTCGGACACATTGGTATTTACAGAAATGAAGAGACGATCCAGCCTGTTGAGTATTACTGCAAACTACCTGCTGATATTGCCAACAGATTGGTGATTGTAACAGACCCAATGCTAGCTACCGGTGGATCTCTGAGAGATGCTATAACAATTCTCAAAAAAAGAGGTGCCATGCGGATTAAAGTGATGACTCTGGTCTCAACCGAGATTGGAATTACCGAGGTCCACAAGTATCATCCTGAAACCGAAATATACACAGTTTCAATTGATGAAGGCCTCAACGATAAGTCTTATATCGTTCCGGGTTTAGGTGATGCGGGAGACAGACTTTTTGGAACAAAATAGCAGAGTTATATTGATTTATTTTTATATATTTTTTTGTATTTATAGCTAAAATTGATCATAATGTTAAACAAATATTGAGTAGGTGATTAAGTGTTTATAAAAGATAAGTTTATCAAAAAAAACAAAGTTATTTCTCTGGAGATTTTCCCACCAAATAACAATATGACGCTAAAACAGATTCTGGATGTTATAGATGAGCTATCTATTTTCAGACCTGATTACATCTCGGTGACTTATGGTGCTTCAGGGAATGCAAACAATAACTACACCGTCGATATCGCAGAATATATCAAAGAAAAATATACCATCGAAGCTATGCCGCATCTGACATGTATAGGCTCAAACAAAGAGAAGATCAATGAGATTCTCAAACTAATGATCAAAAAAAATTTAAAAAACGTTTTAGCCTTAAGAGGTGACCTGCCTAAAGATATTCTATCAGATAGTACCAATGGGACGGATTACAGCTACGCTTCAGATCTGATTGGCCATATCAGAGGTTCGGAGTTACCCATTTCTGTGGCAGCAGCCTGCTATCCGGAAGGCCATATTGAAGCTTCCTCTTTAAATGCGGATATCAAAAATCTTAAGATCAAAGTTGATAGAGGTGTGGACTTTCTCATTACCCAATTATTTTTTGACAATAATCGATTCTATGATTTTAAAGACAAAATTGTCAAGAATAACATCAATACACCAATTACAATTGGTATCATGCCGGTCACCAATGTCAAGCAGATTAGACGGATCATCGCTTTGAGCGGAGCGTCGATTCCGCTAAAACTTAAAACATTGCTTGATCAATATGAAAATGACAATAAAGGTATGTTCCAAGCGGGCATCGATTATGCCTGTCAACAGATGGATGATCTGAATCACTTGGATGTCAATGGCTTTCATCTCTATGTTATGAACAAACCTGAAATAGCAAGAATGATTTATAAAAATATGAACTGGTAGGTTATTATGATTTCATTTGCTGAATTTTCTAAAAAAAATATAGTGCTCTTTGATGGCGCAATAGGTACAGAAATCCAGAAAAAAATCCCTAATACGGGTCTGCATCCGGAAGTATTGAACCTGACCGAACCTGAATTAATAAGATCTATCCACAAGGATTACAGTGAGGCCGGTGCACACGTGCTGAGTACCAATACATTCGGAGCAAATGATTACAAATTGAAGAATTCTGGATTCAGTATCGAGAAAATCATATCTAGCGGTGTTGGATTGACTAAAGAATTTCAAGGTTGCTACAGCGCACTGGACCTTGGTCCGACAGGTGTGCTCATAAACAACAATACTGAATATCATTTCGAGTACTTCTATAATTTATTCAAAAAGCAAGTAATTGTTGGAGAAAATTCCGGTTGTGATTTGATTCTTATAGAAACCATGACAGATATTTATGAAGCCAAAGCAGCTATTCTTGCTGCCAAAGAAAATACCAAGTTACCAATTATCTGCAGTATGACACTACAAAAAAACGGAAGGACTCTGACTGGTAGCGATGTGCTGACAATAGTATCCGTGTTGGAATCCCTGGGTGTTGATGCCATTGGTTTGAACTGTTCATTCGGCCCTGCTGAAATGCGTCCCTTTATTGAAGAGATGGTCAAATACTCGTCCTCTAACCTTCTGATCCAACCCAATGCAGGGCTACCAAAAATAATCAATGGAGCAACCTATTTTGACTTAACTCCCGATGCATTTACAAAACAACTAATGAAGATTAGGGATCTTGGTGTGAACATGCTTGGAGGCTGTTGTGGTACAACACCTCAACACATCGCCACTTTAAGAGCATCCCTATCTGATATCAAACCAAAGGTTGTCAATGAAAAAAACTACACCTTTGTATCATCGTCCACCAAAACAGTTATCATAGACAATATAAAAATAATAGGTGAGCGTATTAATCCGACTGGGAAGAAAGCACTTAAAGAAGCGATAATAAGCGAAGACATGGATTATATCGTCAGTCTTGCATTAGCGCAAGAAATCGAGGGGGCTGATATACTGGATGTAAATGCAGGTGTTCCGGGTATTGATGAATCGAAGGCGATGCAAAACATGATTAGAGAAATAACCAAAAGCTCCTCCTTACCTATCCAAATAGACAGTTCCGATTCTAGGGTGATTGAAAACGCTCTAAGATCTTACAATGGCAAAGCGCTGGTCAATTCTGTCAATGGTAAGCAGGATTCTCTCAATAAGGTCTTGCCGCTCATACAAAAATATGGTGGCTGTATCATTGGTTTAACAATGGATGACAAAGGAATCCCATCCGAAAGTACGGAAAGATTTAAGATTGCCTCTAAAATTGTCGATCAGGCAGGGGAACTGGGCATCAAACGGAAGAATATCATAATTGATTGTCTGACACTGACAGCCTCTGCGCAGCAAAAAGATGTATTTGAAACATTATATGCAATCAGGGATGTAAAAGAAAAATTAGGTGTCAAGACCTGCCTTGGAGTAAGCAATGTATCCTTCGGTCTTCCTCAACGCGACACCCTTACCTCAACATTTTTAATAAGCGCTCTGACTATGGGACTGGATGTTCCAATTATGAATACATTATCTGAAAAATCCATGGATGCAATCAGAGCATTTAGAGTGCTAAAAGGAATCGATAAGGATTCTGAACAATATATAGACCATTTCAGAGGTACTACAGCTACAGGAATAAAAGAAACCTCTTCTGAGAAGAAAAAAGCTGAAGAAGCCAGTCTGTCTGACTGCATTGTTAAAGCTAGAAAAAATGAAGCTATAATGCTGACCAAAAAGTTGTTAGAGACCATGTCCAAGCTAGAGATAATAAATCTTTATATTGCACCTGCTTTAGATCTTGTCGGTGATAAATATGAAAAAGGAGATATCTTTTTACCTCAGTTATTGAATTCTGCAGAAACAGTTCAAGGTGTGTTCGAAGTCATAAAAAATAGTGCAACTCATGAATCTACTGCTGATAAAAATAAAAAAATTATTCTAGCAACGGTTGAGGGAGATGTTCATGATATAGGAAAAAATATTGTTAAGATGTTGTTGGAAAACTACGGCTTTTACGTCATTGACCTTGGCAAGAATGTGAATGCAGATGTGATAGTTGACTGCGCCAAAGCAGAAGATGTGAGGTTAATCGGATTAAGCGCTCTGATGACAACCACCGTAGCCAATATGAAAAAAACAATAGAGGTATTAAAATCCAATTTTCCAGATGTCACTATAATGGTAGGAGGTGCAGTCTTAAATGACGACTACGCCAGGAATATTGGTTCAAACCATTATGGAAAGGATGCTATGGAGGCTGTCTCTATTGCAAAAAAATACTTCGCAGAAAAAGAAATCAGAAAAAACGAGGCTTAACGCCTCTTTTTTAGTTAAACTCATAATATATCGCTTCTATTGCCTTTTCTAAATCTGTGTCACTGACACCAATGATTATATTGATTTCACTTGAGCCCTGATCAATGACTCTTATATTGACGCCAGCCCGGCCTAGAGCACCGAACACTCTACCTGAAACACCAATTGTGAAAGCCATGTTCTGTCCCACTACCGCTATCATAGCTATATTCCTATATACATTGATACTGTCCGGCGAGCAAGTTCTTTCAATCTCACTTAGTACTTTCTCCAGCTTTCCATCCAACTTTTGACTATCCAAGACAATCGAAACGGTATCAATGCCGCTGGGAATATTTTCAAATGTTACATCGTACATCTCCAATGCTGATAGGATTCTCCTGACATAACCCACCTCAGAATTCATATAGAATTTTTGCAGGGCTACAATCGTAAAATCTTTTCTCCCTGCAATTCCAGTTATAGTCAGATTGTCATTTCCTTTTTCTCTTTCATTTGCAATGATGGTACCAGGATCATCGGGGTAGTTTGTATTTCTGATATTAATGGGAATATTGGCGCTTCTAACCGGGTAAATCGCCTCATCATGGAGCACAGAAGCCCCCATGTATGCAAGTTCTCTCAGTTCTCTATAGGTTATATGTCTGATTTTTTTCGGATTCTTGATAATTCTGGGATCCGCCATCAAAAATCCTGAAACATCAGTCCAGTTCTCATAGATACTCGAATCCATGCAGCTCGCCACCAGGGAACCAGTAATATCTGATCCACCCCTTGAAAACGTTTTAATATCACCTAAGGCGCTGGTGCCATAAAAGCCGGGGATAACTGCATATGGGATATCTTTCAGTCTTTCATTCATTATACGTTTGGTTTTTTCATAATCCAAAGATCCATCCATTTTAAAAAAAATAATATCTTTAGCGTCTACAAATTCATAATCGAGATAGTCCGCCAGTATGATAGCATTAAGGTATTCTCCCCTGCTTGCAAGATAATCCAGAGATATTCCTTTGTTCAATTTGCTCTTGATGCCGCTCAGATAAAGGTCAATATCCACATTTTTGCTTAGTTCAGCTGCTATACTTCTGAATCTATCTTCTATCATCTTAAATACCTGGTCAAATGGAACAGAATAAGTTAGATGAGCATGACATAAATATAGCAAATCTGTCACCTTATTATCGCCTTCGTGTCTCTTCCCAGGAGCTGACACAACAATATATCGTCTTTCCTTATCTGATCTGATGATTTCAGCTGCTTTTCTCAGCTGCTCTCCACTGGAGGTTGAAGTACCTCCAAACTTAGCTACTTTTAACATTTTGTCTCCTTTCTACGCACGTGTGTCTACAGTAAATAAACTCATAGCATATACTATACATCAAAGGTTAAAAAAAATAAACCTTTTTATTTCAAATTTCATATATGAAAAAGCCATGCGTAAAACTCATGACAAAAATCACTGATTCTTACCCAGATGTATTACTGCTATCCCTTCCGCTTTAATAGTATGCTTAATTAACCACAGCCTCTTTAATATAATATTAATTCCTGATTTCTCCAATCCATTTGGATGCCTTTTCAACGATCCCTGCATGGTCCAAACCATATTTTTCTGTCAATTCCTCTACACTGCCATGCTCGATAAACTGATCCGGTAGACTTAGAATTCTCAAATCAACATCATTTGGTATTAAATCATTTAGAATCCTTCCTACAGAACCATATTTCACAGTTTCATCAACAAATAGGATTCTTTTACTCTTGCTTGATTCTGATCTAATCAGGTCAGAATCCAATGGCTTAATAGCCTTAAGATTGATAACCCCAGCACTGATGCCTTTTCTATCCAGCTCCAAAGCTGCCTGATAAACTTCACTAATCAGTCGTCCATAGGTAACCAGTGTAATATCATCTCCTGATCTAAGAAGCTTTGGGTCTAATAGATTTTCGCTATGGTTTGTACCGATTTTTTCAGCTGAACCTCTTGGATATCTGATGACGATTGGTCCTTTTCCACTAAATACAGACCATTCCAGCATTTTTTCCAAATCATCAAAGTCAGAAGGTGTCAGGATCATAAGGTTTGGAATTTGATATAGAAACCCGGAGTCAAACACACCCTGATGGGTCTCCCCATCTCTACCAACCAGCCCAGCCCTATCTACACATAGAATGACGTGTAAATTCTGCAAAGCCACATCGTGGACCAATTGATCATATGCCCTTTGCAAAAAAGTTGAATATAACGGGAAAATTGGTATCAGACCACCTGATGCCATTCCAGCTGATAGCGTGACTCCATGTTGTTCTGCTATACCAACATCGAAAAACCTTTCGGGAAATTTCTCCGCAAACGCTTCAAGACCGGTACCACTTTTCATGCCTGCCGTTATTGCCACAATATTATTGTTCCTTGTTGCCATTTCAACCATTTTCTTTCCAAATACATCCGAGAAAGACACAACATCCCCTCCGACCAAATCACCTGTTTCCTTATCATATTTTCCTACACCATGGAAAATATCAGGTTTTTGCTCAGCGGGTTTATAGCCCTTCCCCTTTTTGGTGTGCACATGCAGTACAATAGGTACCTTTGTATCCTTTACTCTCTCTAATATACTAATCAAATCTTCTATGTCATGTCCATCTACCGGCCCAATATATCTGAATCCAAGCTCCTCAAAAAGCATACCTCCATTAACGAAGAACAATTTGAATGATTCCTTGATTTTTCTGATAAATTTTATGGTATATTTTCCAACAATCGGTATTTTCCCAAGGAAAGTCTCTATTCCTTTTTTTAATGAGTAATAGGTTGTCCCTGTTCTCAGTCTGGATAGACTCGTGGAGATGCTTCCGACATTTTTAGAGATGGACATCTCGTTGTCATTAAGGATTACAATCAGATTGCTTTTCTTCCTACCGGCATCATTCATAGCTTCCAGTGCCATTCCACCGGATAAGGCTCCATCTCCTATCAGAGAGATTACATTGAAATCCTCTCCCTTCAAATCTCTGGCATTGACCAATCCTAGAGCGGCAGATATTGAAGTGCTGCTATGGCCAGTCTCAAAAATGTCATGCTCGCTTTCAGATTTTTTAGGAAATCCACTCAAACCTTCAAATTGACGCAGTGTGCTGAATTGATTTTTCCGTCCGGTTAATATCTTGTGAACATAGCTCTGATGTCCCACATCAAAAATGATTTTATCCTTTGGTGAGTCAAAAACGTAATGTATTGCAATAGTGAGTTCAACAACACCTAGATTAGAAGCCAAATGACCTCCTGTATTGGAGATTGTGTCAATTAAAAAATATCTGATGTCTTCAGCCAATTCTTCAAGCTCTTTTGTATTTAATTTTTTCATATCATCAATACTATTAACTCTGTCTAATATTTTGTACATGGTTTATCCCTTTCAATTTCATTTAACCATTATATCATATTTAGTTTTTTTTTTACAAAGATTAATCATTTTTAAATTTTAATTTAATATTTGCAAATTTATACATTACTTTGTTTCATAATTATATTTTATACGAACATTATTTTATTTTATATAATTTTTCTTCGTATATATGTATCAAAACGATTATGTTGAATTTGTTTGAAAACGTTATTTTATCTGTCTTTTAAGTTTTTTTAAAATAAAAACGTTTTCTTGAAATATTGTAAAATTTTTCGCTTTACAAACCAAATGGCGAATGTTAGAATAATTTCATTATTAAATAAATGTTATAAGATTTGTATAATTATTTATTCCCGGTAATTTTGAATCTTATCGTTTAATAAGAAAGGAGGATAACAAAAAGGAAGCGGCAAAACAAAATATATCTAAGAGGTGGAGAATATGGATTATGGTTTTGCTATTGACACAATATGGGTTTTAGTCGCAACGGCTTTAGTTTTCTTTATGCAAGCAGGTTTTGCTATGGTAGAGACAGGGTTTACCAGAGCCAAAAATGCAGGAAACATCATTATGAAAAATCTGATGGATTTCTCCGTTGGTTCATTGGTATACTGGTTCGTCGGTTTTGGAATCATGTTCGGAAGTGATATAGGTGGTTTAATCGGTTCGATAGATATTATGTCAACTGGATCGTATGAATATCTTGGGTTAACAGTGCCTCTATCCGTTTTTTTAGTATTCCAAACCGTTTTCTGTGCCACAGCCGCCACCATCGTATCGGGAGCTATGGCCGAAAGAACAAAGTTTAAATCCTATTTGATTTACAGTTTTTTTGTCTGTTTGATTATCTATCCAATCGCTGGTCATTGGATCTGGGGTGGTGGATGGTTGTCCAGGCTTGGATTCCACGATTTCGCAGGTTCTACAGCTGTTCACTCAGTCGGAGGATGGGCTGCTTTGGTAGGGGCCTCTGTTTTAGGGCCACGCTTAGGCAAGTACAACAAAAATGGCACACCTAACGCAATACCCGGGCATAGCTTGACACTTGGTGCATTGGGAGTCTTCATTCTTTGGTTTGGATGGTTTGGGTTCAATCCAGGATCGACATTGTCAGGGATGGCTAGTCAGGAAATGGGTCACATATTCATGACCACAAATCTGTCAGCAGCCTCTGGAGCTCTTTTCACAATGCTATTGACCTGGTACCGATATGGTAAGCCGGATGTCAGTATGACATTGAATGGAGCTCTAGGTGGATTGGTTGCAGTCACAGCAGGGTGTGATATTGTCAGTTTTGGCGGGGCAGTTTTGATAGGCATTTTGGCCAGTCTAGTTGTTCTTTTTGGGATTGAGTTTGTGGACAGGAAGTTGAAAATTGATGATCCTGTTGGTGCTATAGGTGTTCATGGATTATGTGGAGCTTTTGGTACGTTTAGTGTTGGGCTATTAGCAACTGATGGTGGATTGCTATACGGAGGAGGTACTTCCCTTCTGATGATTCAAGCATTGGGTGTGCTGGCAGTCGCAGCTTGGACACTGTCAACCACCTATGTTCTATTCAAAGCAATAGACTTGACAGTTGGTCTAAGAGTTTCTGAGGATGAAGAAACCACCGGGCTTGACATTGAAGAACACGGCATTGAGAGCTACGCTGACTTCGCTCCTAGAGTGCTCTACATCAAATAAGGAGGATCATCATGTCTGAAATCTATACAAAAATCGAAATAATCACAAGACCAAGCAAACTTGAAGAGTTAAAAGACGCCTTAATGGATATTGGCGTTGAGGGAATGACTGTTTCAAATGTGCTTGGTTCCGGTAAACAAAAAGGCCATACCACAAAATACAGAGGTGCAGATTACACAGCTTTGCTGCTTCCAAAAATAAAAATTGAGGTTGTTGTATGTAAAACACCTGTGGAAAAAGTGGTTGAAACGGCTCAATCTATTTGTAGAACCGGTAAGATTGGTGACGGGAAAATATTCATTTATCGTGTTGACAATATCTATCGTATCAGAACGGGAGAATCCGGATCTGAAGCAATCAATTAAAAAAGATGGCCTCCCTTAAGGGGCCATCTTTTTATTGAGATATATATTACATCATACCTGGCATGCCACCTGGCATTCCGCCTGGCATTCCACCTATAGAATCTTTGTCTTTTGGTTCCTCAACCACAGCGGCTTCAGTTGTTAATACCATAGCAGCAACTGATGCAGCATTCTGTAGAGCACTTCTAGTTACCTTGGCAGGATCAACAATACCTGCATGCATCATGTTAACATATTTACCACTCAATACATCAAACCCGTCTCCTACTGTGCCATTTTTGACCTTATCGACGATTACTGAGCCCTCCAGACCGGCATTGATCGCAATTTGTCTCAATGGCTCTTCCAATGCTCTCATGATAATCAATGCACCGGTTCTCGCATCACCTTCCAATGAGTCTGCAACTTGTTCTACTGCTTTTATAGTGTTTACCAATGCAACACCCCCACCAGGAACAATTCCTTCTTCTACTGCGGCACGTGTTGCATTCAATGCATCTTCGATTCTCAGTTTCTTTTCTTTCATTTCTGTTTCAGTAGCTGCACCAACATTGATAACAGCAACGCCACCGGAAAGCTTTGCCAATCTCTCCTGTAGTTTTTCTTTATCGAATTCTGAAGTTGACTCTTCGAGTTGCGCTTTAATCTGTCTTACTCTTTCTCCGATAGCCTCTGGCGTCCCTGCACCATCAACTATTGTTGTATTTTCTTTATCAACTTTAACAGTTTTTGCATTACCAAGCATTTCAAGTGTTGCTTCTTTAATGTCATATCCCAATTCTTCTGAAATAACTTCTCCACCTGTCAAAGTAGCGATATCTCTAAGCATTTCTTTTCTTCTGTCTCCAAAACCTGGTGCTTTTACAGCCACACAATTGAAAGTGCCTCTAAGTTTATTCACAACTAGTGTTGCAAGCGCTTCACCCTCAATATCCTCTGCAATGATCAACAATGGTTTGCCTTGTTGAACGATTTTTTCAAGGACAGGCAATATTTCCTGAATGTTTGTAATTTTTTTATCGGTGATTAAAATGTAAGCATCGTCAAGTGTAGCTTCCATTTTCTCCGCATCAGACACCATGTATGGAGATAAGTATCCTCTATCAAACTGCATACCTTCAACCACTTCAAGATCAGTATCCATCGTTCTGGATTCTTCAACCGTGATAACGCCTTCTCTACCCACTTTGTCCATCGCTTCAGATATCAACTTGCCTATCAAAGTGTCAGTAGCTGAGATTGATGCTACTTGAGCTACATCTTCGCTGGTTTCAACTTTCTTCGATAATTGTTTCAATTCTTCTACCGCCGCACTTACTGCCAATTGAATACCTTGTTTCAGTATCATTGGGTTTGCTCCTGCGGCTACGTTTCTTAGACCTTCTCTTATAATTGCTTGTGCAAGTAATGTAGCTGTAGTCGTTCCATCTCCTGCCACATCATTTGTTTTTGTAGCGACTTCCTTAACCAATTGAGCTCCCAAATCTTCATATGGATCACTTAACTCTATCTCTCTGGCTATGGTTACGCCATCATTTGTAATTAAAGGACTTCCATATGATTTCTGCAATACAACATTTCTGCCTTTGGGTCCCAATGTTATTTTAATGGTGTCAGCAAGCTTATTGACACCTGCTTCCATCGCTCTTCTTGCTTCTTCATCAAATTTAATAATTTTTGCCATTTTTTACACCTCTCTCTTATTCAACTACTGCTAATATATCTTCTAATTTTAGGATAGTATATTCGTTGTTATCCATCTTGACTTCTGTACCGGCATATTTCGAAAAAATTACCTTGTCACCGATCTTGATATCATCTTTTTTCTTCTCATCAGCAAGTATACCTGCGCCTACAGCAAGAACCTCGGCCATCTGAGGTTTTTCCTTAGCCGAACCTGGCAATACTATTCCGCTCTGCGTTTTTTCTTCAGCTTCCAAAACTTTTATCACGACTCTGTTTCCTAATGGTTTGATATTCATATTTACCTCCTTAGTTTATCTTCTTCTGATTTTGTTAGCACTCACCTTCAATGAGTGCTAACATCAACTGTCAATATGATACTTCAATAGCTTAAAAGTTTCAAACACTAATATACTCTAAAAATTGACTTCTTGAGTAATATTTTTGGTATTATATCTTTTTATCTATCTATTACGCTATATTCCTCTTGATTTCTTCCATTTTCATATTTTTCTATTCTTAGAACCTATATTGTTTTCTTTAGCATAATAAAAAAGGTACTGTTGGGCAAAGCCTGAATAGTCGCCAAATTGTTGTTCCGCTAACCTTTTAATCTCATTATTGTTCCCTGAAATCGAAAAGAGCGCCCTCATAATTCTCTGAATCCATATATCAACAGGAAATGATTTGAAGTGAGCCATGGAAAACAGCATAACGCAATGGGATACCTTATCACCTACTCCATCAAGCTTTTTCAACTCATTGGATGCCTCCTCATACTCTAGATACTTAAGAGAATACAGCCATTCCCGATTTGCATTGATATACTCTGCAGCTCCGTGGATATATTTATCTCTATACCCCACCATGCAATCTCTTATATCGCTGATTTTCAGACTGGCTATAGTAAAATATTCAGGAAACGAATAATAATCCTTGCCTTGGTAATTTGTGATATAATCGCCGAATTTATTTGAAATTTCATTAACAATCTTCTTAATATGCTCTATGTTTTTATTGGTTGAAATGATAAAAGAGATAAGGCACTCCCATTCATCCTGCTTCAATATCCGCAACCCTTTACCATAATCGACAACTGGTTCCATACGTTTATCCCTAGCCAGTCTTTGTCTGATTTCAGAATAATCTCTCCCTAAGTCAAAATACTCAAACCAAATCTTTTCAAAATCCGCTCTGTTTGTGTTGCTGATAATCAGCGTATTATCGTTGAGCGCGACATTGATGACTCTGTTATGGGCCACACCCGTATAGCTGCCATCCAGTTGCTCTTCCCACCTAAAACACTGCCCACATTCAAAAACATGCTTAGGGATGAAATCAAATAATTCAGTTATCAATACTCGGTCTTCATGATAATATATTTTCATTTTCTAAATAATCTTAATTACATTTAATTGATTTCTTTTTTATTCTTATAATAATAAGCTAATGTATAGAGACTTTCATTCATATGAACATTTTCGATAGCAATGTTCTCAGAGACTTTGATATCTGTTGGAGCGAAATTCCAAATAGCTCGAATACCATTGGATATCAAAATATTGGCGACATTCTGGCTGACTTCCTTGGGTGTGCATATTACCCCTATGTCTACATGCACCTCTCTAAGATACTCTGGTAAATCATCAATATCCTTTATTTCAAGATCTCTAATTTTCAAACCCATCAGTTTTGGATTCTTGTCAAACAGAGCCTTCACTTCAAAGCCTTCTTCATAAAACCCTGCATAGTTGGCCACTGCTTGTCCTATGTTGCCTGCGCCAACGATTATGACTTGGTAGTTGTTGTTTATACCCATGATCTTGCCGATTTCATCTCTCAGATTTTTTGCATCATAGCCATATCCTTGTTGCCCGAATCCACCAAAGTTATTCAGATCCTGTCTAATTTGTGATGCTGTGAAACCTGTTAGTTTACTCAACTCATTTGAAGATACCCTATTAATTCCATTTTTCAACAAGTCACCTAGATATCGATAATATTTTGGTAATCTTCTTATGACAGCATCCGATATTTTCCCATTTTTTGTCATATTGTACACCTCCATCCTAAATAATATTTTAACAACCGTATGAGATTTATTCAATACAATTTATTATTATATCACATATTTTATATGTTTCCATAGATTATTTCGCATTTTTTTCAC
>LDZT01011565.1_pt1 | contig 35552 bp, 34 predicted proteins | sample 615521 | NCBI WGS metagenome assembly LDZT01 (sample SAMN03408292, study PRJNA278302) | terrestrial metagenome | isolation source: oil reservoir sample SB1 | place: USA: Alaska, North Slope, Schrader Bluff formation | collected 2011-09 | reverse complement strand
TCCTGAAATTTTAGGATAGATCTGAAAAGCCATCAAATATCTGATCAAGTTGCCGCTGTATTGGAAGCATTGCCGCTGGTTGATCGAGCATACATTCATCCCGAGCCATTTAATCCAGTAGAAATACTTACTCCGCCAGAAGATAATGCGCCAAAAATTCCAGAATAGCCCGGTAATATTCGCGCAGCGTCTCTTCTTTCCGAAAACCGTGTCCTTCCTGTTCAAAGATCGTCAATGAACATGGAATACCGCGTTCTACCAATGAATCATACAATGCTTGTGATTGCGACGGATGTACTACCATATCATCACTGCCGTGAAACAACAGCAACGGATCTTTTATCTCATCAATATGGAATATGGGGGAGCGGTCAATAAATTGCTGCTTTTCCTCGTCGAGATCTCCGATGAGAAACTGGTAATAATATTTTTCAAACTTATGGGTTTGTTTGGCATCGGCGATCAAATCCCCAATGCCATAACTGCAAATGGCAGCCTGAAAAACACCCGGATATTTACGCAAGGTATTCAAAACCGTGGTACCCCCCGAACTGTTCCCCATCAAAGCCATTTTTCCTCGCCGTACAATTCCCTTTTCGACGAGATGGATTGCAGCACTGTAAATATCATCCACTTCAAGAGATCCCCATTTCCCCTTGAGTGTTTCGCGATAGGCAGCGCCATATCCACTGCTGCCCCGATAATTCACCTGTAAATATGCATACCCGCGTGAAGTGAATAAATTCGCTTCCGCTGCAAAGGATAGCATACGCTGCATGGTTGGTCCTCCATGCACTTCGACGATTAAAGGCACTTTTTGGTCAGTTGTATCTTCTGGAAGATATAGCAACCCGAACACATCTTTTCCATCCAACCCCTTCCAGGTGATCTTCTGAGGCAATGCCATTTGAGGTGAATAGATTGTGTCATCCCAGCTTGAATGTACTGTCTCAACGTTGCCATTCTCAACCTTCAGGATTTGTTTGGGCACAGAGGGTGAAGAACCCATCCATACCATTGTGTCACTGATAGAGGAACAGCTGATCTGCGACAACCATGTGAAAGGTGCAGTTGGTATTTGAACAGACTTCCCGCTGCGAACATTCACTCTCCAGAGAGTTGCGCCCGCATCCGCATATCGAAAATAGAAGATATTCTTCGAATCATAGCTCCAACCATAAGAACGTAGACCCTGCACCCAATCAAGAGTCGAAAGCATGTATTCCTCTCCATGCACGAGGATGCGTTTTTCTTTCTTTTTAAGATCATAAAGGACAAGATCTTCCCATTCTCCGTTTTGTTGCAGATAGCTTAATGTTTTGCCATTTGGAGAAAAAAGAGGTTGGTGGGCAGACCGTCCCGGTTTCCCACTGATCCAGGTTTCGTTGAATAACCGTAACTGCATTCCTCCAACTTCCCCTAGCTTTACACGGCTGCCCTGCCAGGGCATGAGTGGATGATCCCACTCAACCCAGGCGATCCATTCCCCATCCGGACGCCAGGTTGGTTGTAGATAAAAATCTGCGCCTTTCACGATCTGGCGCGGCCAATCTTGTGCGTGCATGGGTACCACAGCGATCAAATCTGTTTCGCCATCACTAAAAACATACAACACCCATTTACCATCAGGCGAAATAGAGGGAGAGGAAACCTTGCCCCAAGCTGGTGTGAGCATAGTGGTGGCGGTGGTTTTTAAATCTACTGCATAGAGCTGGCTTTTTTCACCGCAAAAAACAACCTTGGTACCCCGGCAATCAAATTCCCCACCCCCATAGAGAATTCCCCCCTTCACAGATATCCCTTGAGAAAGATCAAGGAATTTCTTATCATCACTCTGGAGATATACTTTTCCTATCCCATTCTCAACTTCCGCCCAGATTACTCTGTCATCACCTGATAACTGCACATCCTGCAACCCTCGTCGAGAGAAAAGTATATCAACAGGGATATGCATGTTTGCCTGGTCCTCCAATTTTTAAAATAAAATGCTCACTTCGTGTGAGCATTTTATTTTCTCTTTTACAGGTCCTTTGGTCGCCAAAGTTTTTTAAGCTTGCCTTCCACTTCGCTATTGAGATCAGACCAGTCATTAATGGGTACAGCTATATAGGCAATAGTTGACGTGGGTAAAGTTTCTACCTTGCCAGTCAACATCTGCAAGAAAGCTTCTAACCCAGGATTATGCCCGATGACCAAAACACTTTTTGCTTTTTTAGGGAGACTCTGTATAGCAGAAACCAAATCAGGTACTTCAGCCATATACAGTTTATCGATATACTCAATTTTTCCCTCGTACTTAATGGCATCTTTAAAAATACTGGCTGTTTGTTTTGCTCGTGTTGCCGGGGAACATAGAATGACATCTGGTTCAAGTTTCTTGTTCTTTAACAGCTTCCCCATCGCTTTTACATCTTTTTCACCCCTCTTTTTCAGTGGACGATCATGATCTGGAATATTCGAGTCCTTCCAGCTAGATTTTGCATGCCGCATAAGAAAAATTTTCTTCATAGCTGATCTCCATAATGATAGAATTAGAAATCGAAATTAGTATAACATACTAAAAAATAAATCAATGAATGAATCAATGCCCAACATACGCTTTATCGGGGAGAGCATAGAGGTATGCTATGACCATGGAATCATGAAACTCAAAAGTCCCCCCTGCCCTGATCGCTTCTACTGGCGCTCCACCCAATATACAGTCACACAACTCGTCCAGCAGTGGTCAGATTTTTCGCGTAAGGGACGCATGAAACGCAATATGAGTGAAGCTCATCGCATAAAAGCAGAAAGAACCGGATCATGGGGCGTTGGCAGATTCTTTTTTAGGGTCAAAGTAAATACAGGTCAAGACTTTACCATTTATTATGATCGTTCTCCCCAATCTGCACAAAAGGATAGGAGTTGGATGCTGTTTCAGGAAAATTTGGACTCGAGTAATATAAGCGAACAATAAATATTATTCATGTGTATATTGAATTTTTACAAACAAATGATATGATTGCTTTAAGAATATTGAATAACAAATAAACCAGGTGAAATATGAACATGCTAATTGACAAATGCCCCGTTTGTAATAACGATCTTATTGTCACATCTCTGCATTGCAATAATTGCAGAACGAATATTCAGGGAGTGTTCGAACTTGCGCACACCCCTTTGAGTGACCTCAGTGCAGACCAATTACAATTTGTTTTAACCTTCATCCGCTGCGAAGGGAAATTCAACCGCATGGAGGAAGAGCTCGAATTATCCTATCCTACACTCCGCAGCAGATTCAACGAGATCTTGCGCGTGATGGGTTTTGAGGCTGAACCACCGGAAGAAGAAAAAATGACCAGTGAAGAGCGAAAGGCGATCCTCACCAAGTTAAATGAGGGACAGATCTCAATTGATGAAGCTCAAGATTTATTATTGCAAAAACCTGTTAAAATCAAGTAGGAGTTGAAGCCATGGAAGAAGATCGCATGATGATCCTAAAGATGCTGCAGGAGGGAAAGATTGATGCTGACCAAGCAGCAAGACTGCTTGAAGCATTGGAAGCAGGGAAAACAGAAGAGAAAAAAGAGAATGTCAAAGAAGAGAGAACCGGTCGCTGGTTTCGGGTTCGCGTTTCGGATGTCATCACCGGCAATCAAAAAACAAATATCCGCATCCCGATCGGGTTGATGAACGCTGGATTCCGGATTGGAGCACAATTCTCTCCCGAAGTCTCCGCTCTGAAATCAGACGATATCATGAATGCCATCAAATCTGGAAAAACTGGGTTAATAATAGATGTGATTGATGATGATGACAATGAGCATGTAGAGATCTTCATCGAATAAAATCCATTGCGCAGGGGAAAGAATGCAGGTTCAACTCAATAAGAATTGGAAAACAAAATTCTTTTCCATTTGGATAGGACAAGCATTCAGTCTGCTCGGGTCTCAGATCGTCCAATTCACATTAATCTGGTATCTGACCAAAGAGACAGGCTCAGCAACCGTACTGGCGACCTCAACGCTCGTTAGCCTTCTCCCCAATGTTCTTTTGGCTCCATTTATTGGCGCATTGGTTGATCGCTGGGACCGCAAGCGCATCATGATCATTGCGGACCTTCTCATTGCTCTGGTTACACTCATCCTGATCCTCCTTTTCCGGGTTGGCAAAATCCAAATCTGGCACATTTACCTAGCGATGTTCCTGCGTGAATTTGGGAGCACATTCCACTGGCCTTCCATGCGTTCCTCAACCTCACTGCTGGTACCTAAAGAAAACATGGCTAGGGTTGAGGGGATGAACCAAACCATCCGCGGTTTACTTAATGTTGTAGGACCCCCTTTAGCAGCCATTTTGCTTGACCTGACAGATATTCATAATATTTTAGCGATTGATATTATTACTGCCTTTCTCGCGGTTACACCACTCCTATTTGTTGCCATTCCTCAACCCGCACAAGATCAGACAGATAATGCTAAATCCGCTTCCTCTTTGTTACAGGACATGAAATTAGGTTTCCGTTATTTAAAAAACTGGAAGGGAATGCTGTTATTGACCTTTACAGCAACTCTTATTAATTTCCTGGTAAATCCTGGCTTTACCCTCACGCCATTGTTAGTCACACAGCATTTTCAGGGTGGGGCATTCCAGCTCAGCCTGGTGGAATCAGTATTTGGCATTGGTGTTATTTCAGGGGGTGTTTTATTGAGTACTTGGGGAGGATTTAAAAAACGTATCTTAACCACCATCACCGCCATCATCGGGATGGGAGGTGCTATTCTGTTGATTGCCTTTGCATCACCAAGTCAATTCAACCTGGCACTTGCCGGAATGTTGTTGACCGGCTTTACCAATCCGATCGTGAACGGATCCATCACTGCTATCATGCAAACTAATGTCAAACCTGAAATGCAGGGCAGGGTTTTCACCACTCTCAACAGCCTGGCAAATGCCATGTCCCCTTTTTCAATGCTCATCGCTGCACCCGTGGCAGAGATCATCGGTATTCAAGGCTGGTTCCTGGTGGGTGGTTTGGGTTGTATCATTATGGGGATCTTCGGGCTGTTGAACCCTGATTTGATGAATATCGAAGAAGAAGGTCAAAGAAGACAACAAGCTGAAAAAGCATCATGAATTAATCACAGTTTATGATGTTCTGCGGTGATGATAGCAAGAATGGTATCAATTGTTTCCTCTAATTTTGAATCAGCATTGATGACCGCATAATCAAAAATATCTAGCATCGCCAATTCTTCTTTTATCTTAGTAATACGAATATCCAGGTCAAGATCTTTACCCTGATCATCCGCACGGTGCTGCAAACGATCAGTCCATTCTTTCTCATTGGAGGGGATAAGAAAGATCAAGATAGCGAAGGGATACAGATCCTTAATACGTTTGGCTCCTTGTACATCCAACCGCATGAGCACATCTTTTCCACTTTCAAGAGCTGTTTCGATTTGCGATTTCGGCACTCCTTTGTAATCCCCATATACGTGCGCCCACTCAGCCAACTCATCCTGTTCAATCATCTTTTCAAAATGCTCTTTACTGACAAAAAAATAATCCACAGCTTCCACTTCGTCAGGTCGGGGTGCGCGGGTGTTAGCAGTAATCACAAAATGGAATTTCCCTTCCCGACTCTTCAATGCCTTAACTACTGAATCCTTTCCCACTCCGGAAGGACCGGAAATAACGATCAGTAGAGCATCATCTTTAAGCACATTAAAATTCACGTTAGCGGTCCGCGCCATAAGCATCATCCAATTGTCAGGTAATGTGATTATAATTGAAAACGTTCTAAAACGAGATGAGAGCATGCCTGTATACCAATTTATCTGCCTTACCTGTAAAACTTCTTTTGAAAAAAGAATCGCATACGAGAATTATGGACTTGAAACGGTTCACTGCACTGCATGTGGTTCTACCAAAATCCAACGCAAAATATCAAAGATACGATTCAATTCGTCCAATCCCGATGGTGACGTTTTCTCAGAAGATATGCCTGATTTCGCACATCTTGAACAGAATCCTGAAGAACTGGGGAGAACGCTGCGTAAGATGGGGCAACAAACAGGTGAACAATTTGAACCAGAATTCGACGAAGTGGTCGATCGTCTTGAAAAAGGGCAATCTTTTGATCAAATAGAGCAGGAGTTGCCTGACATTTCTGCTACTTCAGCCCCCAACACACAAGAACAGTCGCGATAGAAACCATAATTTTCCCTGCTCAAATATTACCAGCAACGCATCCATTTCTAATGAATTATTTATGTATCTTTGCTTGACAAAACGGGGTGAGAAATTTATGGTTATGACAGATTTAAAATAAGTTATCAACACAGCCTAGCGTGTTTTTGGGAAAGGAAAATATGTCTGAAGAAAAGAAAAACAAGAAATCAAAAAAATATTATTATTACGCGGCAGCGATCATTTTAATTATCATCATCATTTTTTCAAACCGGAACAAGGACGACAGCGGTGATGAATTAATAACCACCACGGTCGAAATGGGCGAATTGATCGCTACCGTTGGTGGAACAGGCAAGGTTGAAGCCAATAAATCAGCTTTTCTCACCTGGGATACAACCGGAAACGTCAGTGAAGTATATGTTGAAAATGGTACGCAGGTAACGCAAGGTACAACCCTCGCTGAACTGGCTCCTGCTTCCCTTCCTCAATCTGTTATCCTTGCAAAAGCAGATCTTGTAGATGCACAACGGAACCTTGAAAATGTCCTTCAATCCGATACACAGCGCTCCCAGATTTATCTTGACCTGCTGGATGCCGAACAAAATTATAAAGACGCACAAGAGGATGTTGATGCTTGGAACTACAACAACGCCGATCAGCAGAGTGTTGATCAAGCACGCGCTGAATTCATCGCGGCAGAAGAAACTTTAAAACAGATTGAAACTTCCCTTCAGTCAGTTCAGAACGGTGAGGAAAATGGGGATGTGCAAGCATTGCAGGAAAAATTGGATGAAGCACAGCTCACCAGAGACAAAGCACTTCGCAATCTCAGCTCCATTCTAGGAAAGACATATAGTACCACCGTAGCCAAAGATTTTGCAGAATATGATCTCGCTGAAGCTCAATTGGATGATATCCAGCGGGAGTGGGATCGCGTGAAAGACGGGAAAAATGAAGATGATATCCTGGCTGCACAAGCCAAGGTTATCGCAGCCGAATCAGTTACGGATATGGCAGTCATTAAAGCACCTTTTGATGGCACCATTACTTCAGTATTTACAAAGGTTGGCGACGAAGTAAATGCGGGGTTAAAAGCTTTTCGTGTGGATGATCTTTCTACCTTCTATATTGAAGTGGAAATTCCAGAGATTGATATTAACAGAATTGAAATCGGTCAAGAAGCAGAATTTACCTTCGATTCGATTCTCGATAAAACCTATCATGGCAAGGTAGTGGATGTTGCGGGTGCTGGAAGTGAAGAACAGGGAGAGACTAACTTTATCGTCAAAATAATTTTGATTGATGGCGATTCCGAAATTTTACCCGGTATGACCGCTTCGGTGAGCATCACCGTCACCAAGCTGGAAGATGTATTAATCGTCCCTACGCGTGCAATCCGCCTCGAAAATGGAGATATCGTAGTGTATGCACTTCGCAACGGCAACATTGAAAAAGTGATCATTGAAATCGGAGCATCTTCAGATAGTTACACACAGATCATTTCAGGAGAAATTACCGAAAATGAGACCTTGGTATTGAACCCCCCTGAAGACCTGTTTAATACCAACCAACGTCCAGCGTTCACGAGGTAATTGTGTCAAAACCCGTTATCAACATCAAAAATGTTACTAAAACCTATAAAATGGGCGAGATTGAGGTCCATGCTTTACGAGGAATTTCCTTTGATGTGCAAAAAGGAGAAGTAATCTCCATCATGGGTCCTTCCGGCTCAGGGAAATCCACCTTGATGAATATCATTGGATGCCTTGATCACCTGACCACTGGAGAATATAACCTGGATGGGAAGGATATTGCTAACCTGGATGATGATGAATTAGCACAGATTAGAAACCAGAAAGTTGGTTTTGTCTTTCAGAATTTTAACTTATTAGCACGCTCAACAGCGCTTTCGAATGTCGAGCTCCCCTTACGCTACGCAGGGCAAATTGAGAATCGCCTGCAACTGGCAGAAAAAGCTCTTACCAGCGTAGGGTTGGAAGACAGGATACACCACAAGCCTTCCGAATTATCCGGAGGGCAACAACAACGTGTGGCAATTGCCAGAGCCATTATCAATAATCCCGCCATCATCCTCGCCGACGAACCTACCGGTAACCTGGATTCCAAATCTGGGGATGAAATTATGGAATTGCTGCTGGGATTAAATAAAAAGAATGGGACAACTCTCATCATCGTTACTCATGACCCTCAAATTGCGTCTCACACACGACGTACAATTCAGTTATTCGATGGATTGATCCAGGAGAGGGAATCATGAACTTCGCACAAATTCTTCGTGAAGCTTGGAACAGCCTTACCTCAAATAAGATGCGCTCGGTACTCACCATTCTCGGTATCGTGATCGGGGTTGCAGCTGTAATAGCTATGCTAGCAATAGGCTCCGGCGCCCAGGATACCATCCTTAATCAAATCAGCGGCATCGGGACAAACCTGCTCTTCATCTTTGAGGGAAATGAGATGGATGGCACGACAACAACCCAACCGCTAACACTGCAAGACGCACAGGCAATCACAGAATTATTTGCTGCACCCCACGTGGATGTGGTAGCACCTGTCATCCAGAGCAGCGGGGTTGTTAAGTACAGCGGCGAATCAAAATCCACTCAGATTTTCGGTATCACCCCTGAATATCAAGATGCCCGTAATTATGAACTCTTAGAAGGAGAATTCGTCAATGAACAAAACGTCAACGGTCGTGCTTCCGTTGCTTTGATCGGTGTGGACGTTGCGGATAAGCTTTTTGGGCAGAGAGATAATTTACTGGGAGAAACAATCCATATTGAAGGGCAACCTTTCCGCATTATCGGAGTTCTTGCTCCCAAGGGAGGTGGTCAATTCGGCAGCCAGGATGACGTAATTCTCGTCCCCATGACTACGGCAAAAAGCCGTTTGATGAATCGCGATCAGAATCGCGTGGATATCATTTATGTTAAAGCCATCAGTGCTGATTCAGTTCCTGAAGCCACCAGCGAGATCGAAGAGATCCTTCGGAAACGCCACCGCACCGACCTAGGTGAAAATGATTTCACCATCTATTCACAGCAAGATTTTCTATCCTTAGCATCAAGCATCACCAATATTTTCACCGTCCTATTGGGCGGCATCGCCGGGATATCCCTGCTGGTAGGCGGAATTGGGATCATGAATATCATGCTGGTATCTGTTACCGAAAGGACCAAAGAAATCGGGTTGCGTAAAGCCATCGGTGCAAAAAAGAAAGATATCCTCATTCAATTTTTAACGGAATCTTCTCTGCTCAGTTTTATGGGCGGCATTATGGGAATCATCCTCGGTTGGATCCTCTCATCAGCCATAGGTTCTGTCGCCAGCGCTCAGGGTGTCATACTCGAACCTCAAGTTGGGTTGGAAGCTATTTTCCTGGCAACCATTTTTTCTTCAGCGGTCGGTTTGTTCTTTGGCATCTATCCGGCTAATAAAGCAGCAAATCTCGAACCGGTTGAGGCATTACGCCACGAATGAACAAAAAAAGCAGCGGAACACGCTGCTTTTTTTGTTCATTATTGCAATCCCATCCTTTTTTCCCATAAAAGATGCCCTAAAGATGAAATAAGGCAACTATACACTATTGAACCTCAATGGAATGCGATACAATTTTCTCATCTATGGAATAAAAGGAGCGGAAGCATGTCAGAGTGGAAGATTTTGTTAACAGATGGCTTATCTGAAACTGGGAAAGCAATTCTCAAATCAAAAAACATCGCGTTCGATGACAAAAATGACATTGAAAAAGAGGAACTATTATCCTGTATCGCAGATTACGATGCACTAATCGTCAGAGGGCGCACAAAAGTTACCGCAGATGTCTTTGAGCAAGGGAAAAAGCTCAAAGTAGTGGGGCGCTGTGGAGTGGGTGTCGATAATATTGACCTGGAGGCTGCTAAACAGCACAACGTTGCAGTTGTCAACGCGCCAGTCGCAACAACAATAGCGGTCGCGGAACATGCCATGGCTTTGATGTTGGCAATGGTACGTGAGATCCCCAAAGCGGATTCCGGGATCAAAGCAGGTATCTGGTACAAAAAGGAAATCAAGGGTGCTGAATTGAACGGAAAAACACTGGGTGTGATCGGGTTTGGTCATATCGGCTCAACCGTTGGTTCCTATGCGAAAGCTTTCGGGATGAAAGTGATAGCCTATGACCTCATTGCATCACCCGAGCAGATCAAACAGCACGGTGGTGAACCGGTCACTTTTGATGAACTTCTACAGCAGGCAGATATCATCACCCTCCACGTTCCCCTGACAGATAGAACGAAACACATGATTAATGCGGGTGCTTTTACGAAAATGAAAAAGGGAGTGCGCATTATTTCAGCAGCTCGCGGTGGGGTTATTGATGAAATGGATCTTCTGCAAGCCCTCGAAAGCGGTAAGGTAGCCAGCGCAGCGCTGGATGTATATGAAAAGGAACCTCCCACTGACTCGCCGCTGGTAAGACATCCCAATTTCATCGGCACTCCCCACTTGGGCGGGCAAACAAAAGAAGCACAGCAAAGAGCAGCTGTGGATATTGTGAATGAAGTACTAGCCGCGTTGGAGGGTGAACCCTTGCAGTGGCGTGTAGCATAAAATTTATAGAGGAGAAATCATGAAAGAAAAATTAGAACAGCTAGAAAAATTACTGCACGAAATCCATGATCTCAGTGCTGCCAACGCGGTATTGGAATGGGACCAGCAGGTAAATATGCCACGTGGTGCAGCAGAAGACCGCGGTGAACAGATGGCAACTCTTAGCCGTATTGCCCATATCAAATCCACTTCCGATGAACTCGGGAAGCTGTTGGATGATCTCACCAAGGAAGCCGCCAGCCTGGCTAAAGATTCGGATGAAGCCCGTTTAATAAAAGTGGCAAAACGACGATATGACAAAGACACCAAGGTGAGCGGTGACTGGGTAGCAGAATTCACCAAAGCAACCGCTGTGGCACAAAGCACCTGGGAAGAAGCAAAAGTTAATGATGATTTCGAGCTGTTCCGACCGCATCTGGAAAAATTGGTGGGTCTCAGACAAGAATATGCCGAATTCTTCAAACCCTACGATCATGTCTATGACCCTCTTCTTGATGATTTTGAACCGGGTATGAAAACTGCCGAGGTTCAGAAAATTTTCGCTGATATGAAAGACGAGCAGGTTGAGCTTATCCACCAGATCAGCCAACAACCCGAGATAGACAACAGCTTCCTTTTTTTGAAATACGATGCAGATGGTCAAATCGAATTTGGGAAAAAGGTCATCACTGATTTCGGTTACGATTGGAATCACGGTCGCCAGGATATCTCCGTTCATCCCTTCACAACCAGCTTTGGTTTAAATGATGTGCGCATCACCACCAAGATCGTACCCGATTTCCTCTCTCCATGTCTTTTTGGGACTTTTCACGAGTGCGGGCACGCCTTGTATGAACAGGGTATAGCCAAGAAATTCAACCGTACCCCGATTGCAGATGGAGCTTCCATGGCGATCCATGAATCCCAATCTCGCATGTGGGAAAACCTGATCGGTCGATCCGAACCATTCTGGAAACGATATTATAAGGATTTGCAGAAGATCTTCCCCTCCCAATTGGGAAATATTGATGGGAGCACTTTCTACAAAGGGATCAATAAAGTTGAACCTTCCCTTATCCGTATCGAAGCAGATGAAGCTACCTACAACCTGCACATCATGCTACGCCTGGAGATGGAAATTGGTCTGATGGAAGGCAGCATTCAAGCCAAAGACGCTGCTCAGGTCTGGAAAGAAAAATTTAATGCCTATCTGGGTATCGTTCCACCCAATGATAGACAAGGTGTTCTGCAGGATGTACACTGGTCATCCGGATTATTCGGATATTTCCCCACGTATGCCTTAGGGAATTTAGTATCCGTCCAGTTATGGGATCGGATGCTGCAGGATAACCCTGATACAGCCGAACAGGTTGAAGCAGGTGAATTCTCTAAGATCCTGGGGTGGTATCGGGAACACGTCCACCAATATGGTGCCAAATATGAACCGCAAGAATTGGTTCAGAAGATCACCGGTGAAAAGATCAATTCCGCACCATTCACCCGTTACCTCAAGGATAAATTCGGAAAGATCTACAATCTCTAGCTCACGTATCCAATCGAATTCAAAAAACCACCAGATTTTTTCTGGTGGTTTTTTAGTCCTAACAGCAAATGGAATTTTTGAGGGATTAGCTTATTTCTATGCTCCACCCTGCCCATAGAAGGATGGATCGGTTGGGGTCTCCCCGCTAGGATCCCACACATACACCCAGTCCCCCACCTGCGCCCAATTGAACAACCAGTGTGAATCTGCTACTGATAAGTTCACACAACCATGCGATTGGGGATATCCGAACAAAGCACGCCAGTATGCTCCATGCAGGGCGCGATTCTGATCGAAATACATCGTCCAGGGGACATTCTCAAGATAATAATAATCGGTCTTGCCTGCCGCAAAGGAGCCCGTCATAGTCTCCAGCTCCTTTTTTTCATAGATATGGAAAAGACCAGGCTGGGTAAAGTAAGGATCCACCCCGGTTGCGATGATGGTGGCAAATACAAGCTGGCTATTTTCGTAAACTGCCAGCGTTTGCTGTTCCAGATTCACTTCGATCCAACGTCCATTGGTCACACCTTCGGGTGGAGAATCCATCAAATTGACCACGCCGATATAGCGCTGTTCAACCCATTTACCCAATCCGATCATATACCAGACCGTGTTATCCATCTCTACCTGGTCATATACTTGCACAAGTTGTTCCCGAGTCAGATTTTCACTGATGGTGGCAGCCTGGTATCCTGGTTCTTCACGTGGATTATTTTGATCCAGTATCCAACCAAATCCATTGGGGGGTGTTTCATTGAACTGTAAACCCTGAAATGGGGAATAATTGGTCGGTGAAGCCCGCACCCATTCTCCAGACTCAACCTGCACATAATGACCACCATTCACATCCGATTGTTGAGTATAAGTAATATAAAGCAGTTCACCTGCAGGTAAGAAACGAAAAGCATTAATCCCCGCAACCGCCGAATCAAGATTGGGATAAAAAGCTGCCTGCACACCCTCCTGTAAATTTAATTTAGCATATTTCTGATCCAGGTTGATCAAATTGGAATCGGGTCTGACTGCGGGCAATGGTTGCAAAGGAATGGTCAATCCATTCATTGCTAAATCGGTTAAAATCTCGGAAGAACCCAAAGCCAAGCAATCCCATGGATCTTCTAAATAGATTCCTGGCAAACATAACGCCATGTCATCAGCTTCCTCCGGCAAATTGGGTGTTACGTCAGATTGTGCACTGACAGAGTTGAAACTACCCAAGAAAATGATCATGACGAACAATGCGGTGAGAAAATGATATTTCTTCATAGGCTCTTTCTTTTTTGATTTTCACCATTTTACTTCATTCTTCGCGATGCTCCCTGATTATTACAATTCTCAAATAGCTTTCGATGCAAAAACGAGCAATCCTAAATATGCTATAATGCCATCAGGATTTTCCCACAAGATTGGAATCACTATGCGATTTCTCATCACCGGTGTTGCTGGTTTTCTAGGGGCTCCACTTGCGAACAGTCTGGTAAGTGATGGGCACAGTGTGGTTGGTCTGGATGATCTCTCCACCGGCGATCCAGATCGACTATCTCCTGATGTACATCTGGTGCGCGGGGATATTAATGACCGCCCCAAATTATGGACCCTGCTGCAGGGGGTCGATTGCGTATACCATTTGGCAGCTCGAGTGATCGTACCTGAATCTGTGCTCTATCCGCGAGAATACAATCTGGTAAACGTTGGGGGAACCGTCACCCTGATGGAAGCCATGCGCGATGTGGGAGTAAAACGAGTCATTTTTTCCTCATCCGGTTCGATATACGGGAATCAAAAAAATCAACCGATGCGCGAGACGCTACGCCCCCACCCCCAATCACCCTACGCAGTCTCAAAACTGGCAGCAGAATATTACATTCACACCATTGGTGAACTTTGGAAGATTGAAACTGTGATTCTGCGCGTTTTCAATGCATACGGTCCGGAACAGCACCTGCCACCCGCGCACGCACCCGTCATTCCTTACTGCATCAAACAAGCTCTTGACAACGGTACAATCGTGGTGCATGGCGAGGGAAAACAAACGCGCGACTATGTTTTTGTGGATGACGTGGTCAACGCTATGATGAATGCAGCTACAACATCCGGATTGAATCGTCTGATCATCAATGTTGGTAGTGGGAAAGAAACTTCTGTGAATGATATCGTTAAAACGGTCATGGATATCAGCGATACCAAACCAGAAATTGTTCACAACCAGCACCATGACACAGGTCCTTCCAGAATGTGTGCAGACATCTCTTTGGCTGAGAAAAAAATGGGCTATAAACCAAGCGTGACTCTCAGGCAAGGTTTGCAAAAGACTATGGAAATGGACAAGCGCTTTCAAAATAAAAAGAAACCCGATAATCGATAATCCAACTGCACTCCTATAACTTCTTTCCCTAAACCCCGCAAAAATCCTGCATGAAAAGCCACTTTCCTTTTAGGACTAGTGCATGTTTCAAATGTTCATTAAATGGCGAGCCAGATAATTACAGATACAATTATCATTAACACCATTTCAATGAAAGACATATCAATGAGAAAAGTAATCCGAGCTTTTGAAAAGTCAACCTTCTTCCCAAGTTTGATGCTGGTACTATTCACTTTCCTGTCCAGTATGTCCTTTTACAAAGGCGTCCAAAGCGGCACATTCTTTACTCCATCCATTGGGAACATACAAATGGTATTAATTGAAGCAAGTGCCGTACTTGCCTTTTTCACACTCGTGCGATATTTCACACACGAACAATCACAAGTAAAAAGATCGGTCAAAAAAATATTCAGACCCTTTGGGAAAATCAAGATACTGGCTTTCCTCATCATCGGATTTCTCATTGTTGCTTTTCTTTACCTCGTATTCATCCAGGCTGATGATTATTACCATGACTATGCCTACAGGGTTGCTACTGTGATGGCGCTGGCATTTATCATCTCGGGTTTATTGAAAAGCATGTATGAAAAAGTGCCTTACAATACTCTCTTTCTACTCAGTCTTTTATTCGTGGGAGTTTGCTACCAGTGCGGGACCTATTTAAACGACATTTCCAGTAATCCCTTCACTCTGGCATGGTCTGAGGGCAGTCGCTACTATTATGCATCCCTGACGGTTGCACAAAAATTGTACGGGCAGAAGATTCCACTCTCTTTTCTTCATCCCAGCAGATATCTTGTGTTAAGCATCCCCTTTCTATTCGGGGAAAGCAGTATTTTTATTCACCGCGCCTGGCAGGTATTCTTATGGATCTCAACCACGCTGCTGTGCATGATCACACTTGTAAAGCGTTTGAAGCTGCGCAACTTCTGGTGGCAGGTGATCCTGGTTTGTGCTGGTTTCCTTTTTTTACAACAGGGACCTGTCTATTATCATCTACTGATTAGCGCTATTTTGATTTTCATTGGATTCAATAAAGAAAAATTCTGGCAGTCACTTATCGTTGTCTGTGCAGCATCTATGTGGGCAGGCATCAGCCGCATTAACTGGTACCCTCTGCCCGGTGTACTGGCAGCACTTCTGTATCTCTTGGAAGACCGTAAATCTGAAGAAAGCTCAATCTGGGAATACAGCAAACAGCCTCTAATCTATATTGCAGTTGGAGTTATATCCAGTTTTTTAGCAAATCTTGTCTATATCCCGCTTTCAGGAAATGCAAATGTGGAGCAATTCACCACCAGCTTCACCGCCGATCTGCTGTGGAATCGTCTTTTACCGGGAACAACCTACCCCAAAGGCATTCTGACCGGTATCCTGTGGTTGTGCGCACCCTGCTTGATAATGCTATCTCTGCGCCTATTTAATAAAGAAAACACAGACAAGAGGGTTTTACGCACATTCATCATTCTGGCGTTGTCCGTTTTCTTCTTCGGAGGGTTGGTAGTCAGCGTCAAGATTGGTGGCGGAAGCAATTTACACAATATGGATGCTTTCATGCTTTTGCTGCTAACCATCGTATACTACTTTGAATTCTCCCACATTCAAATTAAGACCAGCATCCACACATCAACATTTTTAAGAGAGCTCCTTTTACTGGTAATGCTGCTACAGCCTTTTTTCTGGTCGTTGGCTGCGTGGTCGCCGCGTGCCAACTATTCCGCTGAATCGCTCCAGCATGACCTCGAGGAGATCAATGGATATGTTGCAACCATTAACAGCCATCATCCCGACAGCCACATCCTATTCATCAACCAGCGCCAGCTGCTAACATTCGGGTATGTAACCGACACAACCTTAATCCCCGAATACGAATTATTAGAATTAATGGAGATGGCAATTTCCAACCAGGATACTTATTTACAGCAGTTTTATGACCAGCTTGCCTCCCATTCTTTTGATATGATCATTATCAACAAACAATACATCAACTTCAAGGATAGATCAGATGCTTTCCCGGAAGAAAATAATGCTTGGGTACGCAATATCACCATCCCATTAATGAAATACTACACACCCATCGCCTGGCTGCGGTATACTGACACTGAAATATACATACCCAGACCAGCGGGCGAATTGCAGCGACTGATCACCCGTTGAGCAAGGAGTAACCTGTGGAATCATCTGACAAAACACAGCCATCCAATAAGAACACCCCCATCTGGCGCTGGCTATTGACCATCGCGGCTGTAGGGCTTTTTATCTATCAATTCACTCGCCAGGATACGCATGAAATTTTCAATATCCTTAAAAGCATTCCCATCCCATCCTTGCTTGCTGCAATTGTTTTGCTGATGGGCTCGCGCTTTGCAGTAGCCGCCCGCTGGAATGCATTATTGAAAATAAACGAGCCTAAACCTACATTCGTGAACAGCCTAAAAATCACCTTTGCCGGTTTATTTTCCACCAATTTTCTACCCACCAGCGTAGGAGGGGATGTGGTGCGCTTGATGATGGGAACACAAGCGAATCTGGAGGCAGCTTACGTTACCTCTTCCTTGATCTTGGATCGAATCATCGGCTTTACCGGCATGTTCTTTTTCATGCCTTTTGGTCTTTCCATGTGGATAAACTCTCCCGAAAATCCCTTTGCCGCATCGGGGCTATTCCTGCTGCCTTTTGCTCTGGCTTTTTCTGACATCTTTAAAAAGGTGTGGGAATCCATCAAGAAGTTTTTCTCAAAGATTTGGGATAGCCTGAAACTGTGGCGAAATAATCCTCGCTATCTGCTGGAAGCACTGGGGTACACCTTCTTGCATATGTTCCTTTTTTTTAGCGCCATGTGGATCTACCTGCGAGCATTGCATGTTGACTTATCCTTCTTCAAAATGGGCGCCATCTACAGTTTGAGCTACGTCATCTCTCTCTTCCCGATTTCTATAGGCAGTCTTGGAATCCAGGAAATGGCAATATCCTACTTCTTTTCAACCTTAGGGAACGTACCGGCAGAGAGTGCTTATGCTTTGGCTCTGCTCATCAGGATATCTTTCGTGATCTGCAGCATACCGGGTGTTTTCTTTCTTCCTGATCTAGGTAAAAAGCCGCAGAACAATCCAACCACAAAGGATTAGAACATGTATTGGTTACGCACCAGCAACAATCTCTCCCCTTTGCTCTTCATGCTAGTAGCAGGAATGTTCAGTAGCGGTGGATTTTTGCTGGTTTCCGGGAGCTTTAAAATCAGGAAATTTGAAGCGCCTTTGCTTGGATTTGGTGTGGGATTGACAGTGTATCTTTGGATGGCGAACATCGCCGGGCATTTTCTCTCACCCGATCTGGCATTCACACTTCCCGCTCCCATTATTCTTATCTCAGGGATAATCTGGCGTTCAACACGTGGAAAGCCATTCAATGAGAGCCCATGCTGGCGCACGATTTTAATACAAGCTAGATCAATGTTGGCACTGATCGTGTTTTTCACCATGATCGGTAGAGGACTTGCCATTTTCGATGAACGGAAAAATCTCACCCTGATATCCCTGATGGCAAATGGGGATATCCCTCCGCACAATCCGCTCAATCCAACCACCCTCTATCAGTATCATTATGGGTCTCAACTGTTAGGCGCCAGCTTGGTGAAAACAGGCGGTTTCTTTCCGTGGAGCGCCTTCGATATAAGCAAAGCGGTCTATTGGGCACTTTGCATCCTGCTTGTTTATTGCCTGACCAGGCGATTCTCCAGCAAATCGTGGGCTCCTATCTTGCTCAGTGGAGCTTACGTTTTCATGAGCGGCAGCCGTTTTTTGTTGATGCTGCTCCCTGAACAATTCTTGAGTTCCCTGGATGCCAGCATCACCTTTTTGGGATCCAGCCAGGATATAGGACTGCCTTTTTCCAAAGCGATCTTTGCTGACTGGGTGATCGGAGGGGGTCCCCCCTCTGCATACTCCTATGGATTCATTAACGGTATCCTCAAACCGCTGATCATGTCCCACTCAGGGACAGAAACCTTCGCCTTGGCAATCGTCCTGATGATATTCCTTCTAGTTACCTCACAGCCTGAAAAAGAGGGTAAATGGCTGGTGGGTATTCTTTTTGCACAGCTGGCGCTCACTTGGGAAACAACCTATCTGCTACTGGCAGTGACTGTACTCTTACTGGGTATCCATGCTCTGGTGAAGAAGACATATCAAGAGAATCACGTGTTAAAAACACTGGTTGTGGCGAGTATCATTTCCATCCCGATCGTGCTGTTACAAGGTGGCACGGTGACCGAAATGGCTCGCAATATTTTGCATGAAATCTTTTCGGATTCCACGACGGTCAATGCACACATCACGGAAGGAGGATTGTTCCTTTTCAACAGGTCTCCGGTCATCTTCTCCGGTCATCTGGGAGCATTATCCATTTTTAACCCCTCCCAATTAGTCGTAGGGTTGTGTGAACTTGGTCCAATTATTTTAACCATTCCCGCTATCTGGAAATGGTTAAAAAATCATACCGAAAAGGCTTTCCAAACAGCCGGTATCGCGCTTTTCATCAGCGCTCTAGTGGGGTTGCTCATTCCGGTTTTCTTCACCTACCCATCCTCCGCGAGAGACATCACCCGCTTTTCAGGGTATGGTTTATCCATCCTGCTCCTGCTTTTTTTGCTCTTTATCCTCGATCAGTGGAAATCTCAAAAGCTGGGAGTAAAAATCATCGAGAGTTTCAGCCTCCTCACAATGGCAGTTGGTGGTCTGGTGGTGGGTGCAGAACAGTTATCTGCATTGGGGCAACCCATCTTGGCAGAAGGGATTGATGGTTGGGATGCGCGTATCAGCGCACAAATTTGGGGAAAGTTGGAGCCCGATGCATTGGTCTACGATGCATCCAGTATGAGCTGGCGCTCTGCAGTCATCAGCGGAAACCCTACACTGCTGGAATCAAATACCTATACGCAAACCGATTTTGAGCAGCTACGCGATGAACCTACCCTGCAAAAGTTTCAATCCTATGGATTTGAGTATATTTATATTGACGAGACCTGGTGGGATACGCTCGACCAGGATGAACGAGCTCTCTTTGAACAGAGCTGTGTCATGGAGATTGCTGCAATTGAAAATGACCAGAAAAAGGTCATGCGTTCCCTTATCAACATTAGCTCCTGCCCGTAAATCTACAAGAGATTATGAAAAATATAGATCGAATGGTAGAGCGCTCTTTTTACACCCAAGCGGCGGTTACCGCAGCCAGAAATTTATTGGGCAAGCAACTCATTCGTGAAGAACATGGCGAACTCGTCAGCGGATTTATCATCGAGACGGAAGCCTATGACGGGGAACAGGATGAAGCCTGCCATGCGCGCAGCGGCAAAACAAAACGAAATGCGGTCATGTATGGTGAACCAGGGCACGCCTACGTGTATTTCACTTACGGCATGCACTGGCTGTTGAACTGCGTTACAGGGGCTAAAGGCTACCCGGCAGCTGTTCTCATTCGTGCCGTGTATCCGACACGTGGTCTGGAATTGATTGCCAAACGCCGCCAGCCCATCGCACCCAGTCACTGGTGCGATGGGCCCGCTAAATTGACGCGCGCCTTTGCCATTGATGGGTCACTCAATGGATATGACTTATGCCAACCCGATGGTATGCTGCGCCTGGCAGATGGGATTACAATTCCTGATACACTGGTTCATACCACGCCCAGAATTGGCATCAATTATGCCGGGGAACCATGGAAGAGCAACCCCTGGCGGTTTGAGGCAACCATCACGCCGGAAACTCTCATGAACCAATTCGATAATTCCATGATATAAAATTTAGGAAAGAAAAATGGACAAAATAAAAAGACCCGAATTTGAATATGACCCCACCCGCGTGATCATTTATGGCGGTGGTGGGCTGAGCAAAATGGTCATCGAGGCTGTGCGCGTGCTGGGATGCTATACGATCGAAGGCATCGTTGATGACAGTATGGCAAAAGGAACGGACGTAATTGGTTCGCCCGTTTTAGGCGGTGCGGAAGTTCTGCCAGATTTATATGCACGTGGAATCCGCATGGCAGTTAATTCTGTCGGGGGAATCGGAAATTACGAGGTTCGTCTCAATGTGTTCACAACACTGGCAGAAGCAGGTTTTGTCTGTCCTGCCATCGTCCACCCCACCGCCCACGTTGATCCATCCGCACGGTTAGCAGCGGGTGTGCTGGTGCTGGCGCAAAGCTACGTCAGTGGGAATGCGCGGATTGGCATGGGCACCCTGATCAACAACTCGGTAGTCGTTTCGCACGATAATGTGTTGGGCAGTTGTGTCAATTTATCTCCTGGAGCAACCCTGGCAGGTGATGTTATCATTGATGACTATGCTCAACTGGGCATGAACGTCAATGTCAACATTGGTGTTCACATCGGTCAATACGCTCGCATTGCCAATGGAGCTACCATCAAAGCGGACGTACCCGAGAATGGAAGGGTTTACGCAGGCATGGTGTGGCCGCCTCGCGAGCAATCCAAACCGAGAACCGTATAGGAGCAATTTTTTATGTTTCGTAGAAATACCACCAATGATCATGCCGATATCACACCCATCGAACGGGTTACCTCCGTATTGGGTTCGGGTATCATTTGGCGCGGCTCGATTACGGGCAGAGGTGGTGTACGCATTGAGGGAACATTTGAGGGCGAGATCAATCTCAACGGGTTGTTAGTGGTGGGTGAGACCGGTCGTGTTACCTGTGAAAATGTACAGGCAAACACCGTCATTGTAGCCGGTGCCATCAAAGGCAATATCACAGCAGAAAAATTGGAAATCCGCAGCAGTGGACATGTATGGGGTGATGTAACTATTGTGGCATTTTCCACAGAAGAAGGTGCGTTTTTAAGGGGTAACATCACCATGGAAGAACAGGTCAACTTCAATTTCAACGAACCACCTGAAGATAATTCCCTCCCGGCAGAACAACCCTCCAATTGATAGTAAAGTATTCGCGATGAGATATTCACGATTGTTCAACCAAACACTGCGCACTTCTCCGGCGCAATCGGAAGCAGCCAGTCATCAATACCTGACCCAGGCTGGTTATTTGCGCCCGCTGGCAAGCGGTATTTTCGCTTATCTGCCCCTTGCCCAACGAACATTGAGGAATATCGCATCCATCATTCGTGAGGAAATGGAAGCCATCGGTGGGCAGGAAGTATCCCTACCGATCGTTCATCCGGCTGAAATCTGGCAGCAAACCGGGCGCTGGTACACCATCACTGCTGAAATGGGGCGTTTCAAGGACCGCAATGGACATGATATGGTACTGGCAATGACCCATGAAGAAGCGGTTGCCGCCATCGTTCATGATGTGATCCAATCCTATCGCCAGCTGCCAGCTTTGATCTACCAGATCCAGTTAAAATGGCGCGATGATCCCCGTCCACGGGCAGGTTTGATCCGTGCGCGCGAATTCACCATGCTCGACAGCTACAGTCTGGACCGTGATGAAGAAGGGCTCGAAGTACAGTACCAGGCACACTACAATACCTATCACCGTATTTTCGAACGCTGCGAATTACCAGTAATAGCCATCCAATCAGATTCAGGGATGATGGGTGGCGTGCAGGCGCATGAATTCATGTACCTGAACCCGATCGGGGAAGACACCATCATGCTATGCAGTTCCTGTTCCTATGCTGCCAATCGCCAGGTCGCGACCTTTCAAAAAGACCATAATTCATCAGAGGATTTAAAAGAAGTAGAAAAGATCGTAACACCCGAGAAGAAAACCATTGCGGACCTAGTGGAATTTCTTCAAATTTCTCCTAAACGCACTGCCAAAGCGGTTTTTCTCATGGCGGAGATGCACGGCACGGAGAAACTGGTGCTGGCACTCGTCCGCGGGGATATGGAATTGAACGAAGCCAAGCTCGCGCATGCCATCCAGGCAAGCGGGCTGCGACCCGCAACAGAAGAGGACATCCTCTTGAGCGGCGCGGTACCCGGATATGCATCTCCGATCGGTATTAAAAATACCCTGGTCGTGGTTGATGACCAGATTCCGCACTTGCGGAATCTCACAGTCGGCGCCAACCAAAGTGGATATCACCTGAAGAATGTTAATTTTGGTCGTGATTACCAGACAGATATCATCGCAGATATTGTTAGCGCTGAAGAGGGATTTCTCTGTCCACAGTGTGGTCATCCTTTATCCAGCCAGCGGGGGGTTGAGGTGGGAAATATCTTTAAATTGGGCACATTCTATTCCGAGCAAATGGAGTGCCAGTACTTGGATGAAAATGGGGCTAGTAAACCGATCGTAATGGGTTCCTACGGCATAGGCTTGGGAAGATTGATGGCATGCATTGCAGAAGAACATCACGATGAGAACGGACTGTGCTGGCCTTTGCAGGTAGCGCCTTACAATATCCATATGCTTTCCATCAAGGATAAGGACGGAGCGGTGCAACCCACAGCCGAAGATTTGTATGAACAATTGCTAGCAGCTGGTATCAGCGTGCTGTATGATGATCGTGATATCAGTGCTGGCGTAAAATTCAACGATGCCGATCTGCTGGGAATGCCCTATCGCATTACGATCAGCGCCAGGGCTTTATCAAATGGCGGAATTGAAATAAAATCCAGATCGAATGAAACATCACATATCTTGCCAAGGGAGCAGGTACTCCCTTATTTACAAAAAATCGCTTCACGACATTAACCATCTAGAACGATGATCCACTTACAAAGGAAGATCGCATGACTAAAAGACAAGAAAAATCTGTTCCGATGTCCTCCCCGGAGATCAATGAAGAAGACCGCCAGGCAGTTCTGGAGGTATTGGACACCCGCTACTTAAGTATGGGTCCAAAGATCGAGCAATTCGAGCAGACTATCCGGGAATTCACCGGCAGCCAGTATGCCATCGCGGTCAACTCCGGCACTGCCGGGCTGCACCTTTGCATTCGGGCAGCGGGAGTGGAACAGGGAGATATCGTCATCACCACCCCATTTTCCTTCATTTCTTCGACCAACGTTATCCTGTTTGAAAAAGCCATCCCGGTGTTCGTTGACATCGATCCCATCAGCGGGAACATGGACCCCAAACAGGTAGAACAGGCTATTAACGATCTTAAAAATGGAGGGGCTGCGGCTGCCAAATGGATTCCCCGCCGGGGAGGGGAAAAACCCGGCGCTGTCAAAGCTGTTTTGAGCGTGGATGTTTTCGGACAACCGGCTGATTATGACCCAATTGAAAAGATCTGTGAAAAGAACAACCTAGCGCTGATCGAAGATTCTTGTGAAGCACTGGGAGCAACCTATAAAGGGCGCAAAGCGGGAACACTCGGCACGTATGGGGTCTTTGCATTCTATCCCAACAAACAAATTACCACCGGTGAAGGCGGCATTATCATAACAGATGATGAGAAAGCTGCCGCTTTCATGCAAGCTCTGCGCAACCAAGGTCGCGCACCCGGTGATGCCTGGTTGCAGCACACCTATCTGGGGTATAACTACCGTCTGGATGAGATGAGCGCTGCTCTGGGTCTTTCGCAATTAAAGCGCCTCGACCACATGCTGCAAACGAGAGCACAAGTGGCACAATGGTATGAAACTTATTTACAAGAATTCGATCTGATCCAAACTCCTCACATCCTACCCACTACCACCCAGATGAGCTGGTTCGTGTATGTGATTCGGGTAGATGCATCCCTTGATCGAGATGAATTCGCCCGCCGCATGATCGCCAATGGAATCCCCGTCAGACCGTATTTTCTCCCCATCCACCTGCAGCCCTACCTTATGGAGCAATTCGGTTATCAACCCGGTGATTATCCCGTCAGCGAGGATCTTGGAAATCGCGGTCTGGCGCTGCCTTTCTCCAGTGTCATGAGCGAAGAGCAGGTGATGGCGGTTTGTGAGGGAATTCGAAAATCGCTATAGTTATGAACGATGAGCAGGTATTCGCACTTCCGCTAAAAAGGACCATCAAGAACATTCTTCTATTGTGCCTGTTCCTCGTTGGTATCAGTATGGGTTGTATTCTTGTAGCGAACACCCTGGAAAATCCCGGTTTTCGCATCCTGCTGAGGATCGCAGCGATCCTGATTTTGATCCCCTTCCTACTGTTAGTCATGCAGATGGTGCGCATCCTGCGTAGCAAATATCGCATTGATAGAGAAGGGTTGACCATCCAATGGGGATACCAAAAAATGGTCATCCCCATTCAAGAGATCGAATGGATCCGCCCGGTCGACCAGATGGGGTACAGCATCCCGCTTCCAACCGCCGCGAAGTTAGGCATCTTCACCGGCAAGACATATTCCCCCGAGCTGGGAGACATCCTGTTTTTCGCCACCCAGCAGCAGGATGCCTTTTTGATCGGAACCACACAGGAAGTGATCTTCCTTTCCCCTTCGGATGCGGACGCTTTTCAAAAAGGACTGCAGGAGTCAGTCTATCTCGGATCCATCACCCCTTTGGAACGGAAATCCATCAGTGTAGATTCTCCTTTCATAACCATCCGAACCAATCTTCACCTGTACTTACCCATTGCATTCAGTTTTCTTCTCAACCTTGGTTTGTTCGTACTGGTTGGATTTTTGGCAAATAACAGGGAAACTATCCAAGTTGGAACTGTACTGTTTGAATCCACCAGCAACCTTGTTGTCATTCCCATCCTTGCCCTCCTATTGAATATCCTAGATGGAATTCTGATTCCTTTTCTTTACAAGAATGAGAGCCTGCGCCCCTACGCTTTTCTGACATCCTATTCTGGTCTTATCACAACGCTTTTGTTGAGTATCGCCATTGTCATCAGCATTCTTTGAGTGCCCTGCCCCAACAGGGTATCTTTCAGGAGTTGCACGTAATCTTCCCCCACAACTGTATTAAAATACTTTTGTTGAAACAAAACTTTCTAAAACGCTACCAATCAGGAAAACTTAGTATAAAAGTACCTTCCGCATTGGTCTCTTTTCTCTTACAATCTAAGCTGGTTTAATAAATTTCAAAATTATTTTTATATAATATGGAATATCGATTCCACGAGGGTAAACAATGAATAATGAAAGCCAATTGAAAAAACTTGCAGAATTGCAAAAACGAGCCAAGGCTGGGGGTGGCGAGAAAAGGATCGATAAGCAACACCAAAAAGGGAAACTTACTGCCAGAGAACGTCTGGACGAATTGCTCGATCCAGGTAGTTTTCGTGAGATCGGTCAATTGATTACCGCGCGTGACGACAACGCTACCACACAGGATGAAAAATATCTTGGGGATGGTGTGGTGACCGGTTACGGGCTGATCGATGGGCGCACTGTCTTTGTATATGCACAAGATTTCACCGTGATGGGCGGCGCCCTGGGTGAAATGCAAAGCGCCAAAATCTGCCGCGTGATGGACCTGGCTTATGAAAATGGAGCTCCCATCATCGGGTTGATCGATTCCGGCGGGGCACGCATTCAAGAAGGTGTTTACAGCTTGGGCGGTTACGGAGAGATCTTCCGACGCAATGCTCTCTATTCAGGCATCATTCCCCAGATCAGCATCATCCTGGGTCCCTGCGCAGGGGGAGCAGCTTATTCCCCAGCGCTCACCGATCTCATCATCATGGTTGAGAAGCAATCCTACATGTTCCTGACCGGACCAAGCGTGATAAAAACCGTTACCGGTGAAGAGGTGGATTTTGAAAATTTAGGTGGAGCAGATGTGCACCTGGCAAAAAGTGGCATCGCTAGCCTGACAGCAAAAACCGAAAGTGATGCCCTGCGACTTTGCCGTGCCGTCTTGCATTATTTACCTGCCAATAATGCAGAAAATCCCCCATTCACAGCTACGACCGATAGCCCTGTTCGTATGGATTCCGAACTGGATTCCATCATCCCCGCCGATGCAGCCGTACCGTACAACATGCATGAAGTCATTCAACGCATCGTGGATCAGAAATCCTTCCTGGAATTACAATCTACCTTCGCTCCCAATGCTGTTATCGGGTTTGCCAGAATGGATGGTAATACCATTGGTATTGTCGCGCAGGAACCCAACTTTATGGCTGGAGTGCTTGATATTGATGCATCTGACAAGATCTGTCGATTTGTACGCTTCTGCGATTGTTTCAATATTCCGATCATCACCTTTGTAGATTCCCCGGGTTTTCTACCCGGTGTAAACCAAGAACATCACGGCATCATCCGGCATGGTGCAAAAGTATTGTTCGCATACTCCGAATCAACCGTTCCAAAAGTAAGTGTGGTCACACGCAAAGCTTATGGCGGTGCTTATATTGTTATGAGCAGTAAATATCTCGGAACGGATTTCACATTCGCCTGGCCGAGCGCTGAAATTGCGGTAATGGGTCCTGAAGGTGCTGCTAACATTTTATACGGAAAACAGATCGAACAGTCAAACGATCCCGATAAGGAACGTGCTGCTTTGACAGAGCAATACAAGGATAAGTTTCTAAATCCCTATGCTGCTGCACAAGCCGGGCATATTGACGAAGTGCTTGAACCTCGCAAAACTCGCCCAGCCATCATCTCTGCGCTGCAAACACTTTATCAAAAACAGGTCCAGCATCCACAGCGTAAACACGGTAATTCACCGGTATAGAGGAGATGCCATAATGACAGATATGCAAAAGGCTTTGATGATCTCCGGGATCGGCATTGTGCTGGTCTTTGCAGGAATCTTGATTTTGTGGGGAATCATGGAGCTGCTGGTTCGTGTGACCACAAAAAAAGAAACTCCTACTGAGAATAAAAGTAAGGAATCGCAACCCACGAAGCAAACTCTTCCTATCAAACAAGCAGCAGCTGCCGCGGCTGTAGCCGCTGCCATCTGCATGCAAAATACCACCATAGTTTCCGCACCACGTTCCCAACATGAGGCACTCAGCCCCTGGCAGAGCCTCCACCGCGGACGCAGTTACCAACAACAAACCAAACAGGTTAAGTGAGGATGGGCATGAAAATTAACGTTAAAATTCAAGACACAACCTACGAAGTTACCATCGGAGACATCAACGAAAGACCGGTGAAGGCAATCATCGATGGAGAAACATTCGAAGTATGGCCTGAAGAATCCAAACACTCCCAAACCAGTGCTGTTGCATCGCCAACTACAAACCAGACTGCTGAAGATATACAGCCTTCTGCACCAACTGAATCTTCTATAATAACCAGCAATGAATTGCGAGCTCCTATTCCGGGTGTGATCATCGATATTGTGGTCAAAGCAGGCGACAATGTACAAATCGGGCAGGAGCTATGCATCCTTGAAGCGATGAAAATGAAGAATTCCATTCGCGCCAATCATGCAGGCACCATTGAGGAGATCCTTACCAAAGTTGGGGACCAGGTAAAACACGGTCAAATCCTGCTCCGCTTCAAAGATTAACAAGGATGCTACCATGGAAAATCTATTAACCTTGTTTCGCTTTGATGGTGTTGACATCACATGGAAAAGTATCATCATGATCCTGGTAGGGTTGGTCTTGATCTACCTGGCAATAAAAAAAGAATATGAACCTGTTCTTTTACTGCCGATCGGCTTTGGCTGCATTCTGGCAAACCTTGGAATGGCTGCCACACCCGATGGCGAAGGTTTCCTATCCGTTTTGTACCGCGCTGGCATTCAAACAGAATTATTTCCATTATTAATCTTCGTGGGTGTTGGCGGGATGATCGATTTCAGCCCGCTGCTAGCACAACCGAAAATGGCATTATTGGGCGCTGCCGGGCAATTTGGTATTTTTGGTACGCTTATCCTGGCAACCTGGTTGGGGTTTGACCTGAAGCAGGCAGCTTCCATCGGTTCGATTGGAGCCATTGATGGTCCTACTGCGATCTTTGTATCGGGAAAACTAGCACCCGAATTACTGGCTCCCATTGCGGTTGCAGCATACTCCTATATGAGCCTGGTACCTATCATTCAACGCCCCATCATGAAATTATTAACAACCCGTAAAGAACGCTTGATCCGCATGGAATATGCACCCCGAGCGGTATCCAAAACAGCGCTAATCGTCTTTCCGATCATGGTCACGATAATCGTGAGCTTAATCGCTCCCGATGCTGCCCCATTGATCGCCGCATTGATGCTGGGGAATCTGCTTAGAGAATCAGGTGTGGTAGATCGATTGAATAATTCCGCCCAGAATGAGATCATCAACGTCTCCACCCTTTTCTTGGGATTAACCATCGGCGGCACGATGGTGGCAGACAGTTTCTTGAAGGTTGAGACGCTTAAAGTTCTTGGGCTGGGGTTGATTGCATTTGCCATGGATACTGTTATGGGTGTACTGTTCGGCAAATTAATGTGTGTGTTTTCTGGAGGAAAGATCAATCCACTGATTGGAGCCTGTGGAATCAGCGCTTTCCCAATGGCTGGCAGGCTTTCTGCAAAAATGGCACAGGAAGAGGATTTCGATAATTTTATCCTGATGCACGCGATGGGCGCCAATACCGGGGGACAACTAGCGAGCGTAATTGCTGGGGGGCTTTTATTGACTCTGGTAAACGTGATCGGATAAATGAAAAGGAACTGACCTTAAAAAGTCAGCTCCTTTTTTTATTTCCTATATAGACGTAATTTCGATGGTTTATGTCAATTTTTCTTACAGGGGATTATCTTTTTGACGTTATCCCTCTCTCCGTATGCCAACGTAAAACAAAAGCTGAGACTTTTTAGGGCAACTGCTTTTTATTTGTCTTTTCTGGCACGTCGAGGAAGTACCCCACCCCTCTTTTGGTTTTGATATATACAGGGTTGCGTGGATCAACCTCGATCGCTTTGCGCAACCAGCTGATATGCACATCCAGTGAACGCATATCTCCCGTGTAATCGGTTTCCCACAATTGTTTAAATAAATCTTCTCGCTCAATCAACTTACCAGGTTTCAACATTAACGTTTTCATCAGGGTAAACAGACGAGGAGTTAAGCGTTCCTGTTTTCCATTGCAATAAATCCAACGCTGTGCCAAATCCAATTTGACCGGACCCACTTCCAGCATCTTATTACCATCCCGCTGAATAAATGGTTTGATCCGATTCAATAATTTTTGCAGTGTGAATGGGAAGACCAGAACTTCGTCTGCGTCTTTGATTTTTTCCTGGTTGACTCCTTCGTCCACGATGATGATAATGGGGGTTTCAGGAGCTTCTTTACGAACGGCAGAGCATATTCGCGTCCCCGTCGTACGCATGGAGGATGCATCCACAATTACAACACTGGGATCGGATTTTCTTAAATGTTCCACCGCGGCATTTCCGGTAGGAAACGAGAGTACATCGAAATCTTTCTTGATCAGCCCACCGGCAAAAGAAGATCGATCCGAACGTTTTCCTTCGATAAGTAACACAGATGGTTTTAATGATTCCATAACGTGATTAATAAACCCTACTTCTTAACTATTGGTTTCAAAAAGAATTGGCAATCCAATTCCCAAAATGCGGCGGTAATGTTAACTAATTGTTAAAAAATTATACATCAACCTTAAAAGAAAATACATTATATCAATCATTTCGTTGCCTGAACCGCTTAATGCTAAAATTACCTTAAGTTAATTTCCAGGAGAGAGAGAATGGCAAAATTGATTGAAGCAACCATTGATAGTATCCGCATGAGCCTGACCAGCCAACAACGTATCATCATCCTAAAAGACGTTAATCAAGAACGCTACCTTCCTATTTGGATCGGTCCCTATGAATCGGAATCTATCAGTATTGCTTTACAAGAAATTGAAATCTCCCGCCCACAAACGCATGATCTGGTTAAAAATGCAATCTATGAACTGGGTGGAAATATCAACCGCATCATCATCAACGAGTTGAAGGATGACATTTTTTACGGGGTCATCGATATCACCCAGGGTAAAAAGCAAATATCGCTTGATACGCGCCCATCCGATGCCCTTGCTCTGGCTGTCAGAACACATGTGCCGATCTTTATCTCTGAAGAAATCATGGAATCAGCAAGCATTGTTCCTGTCGAGGAGGAATACATTTCTTCGAGAAGTGAGCAAGGTACAACGGAAATGCCTTCTGTCGAATCTATCCCTCCAATGGATATGGATGAAACGATCACCGATCGCCTTTCCGTTTTTGAGGAATTCCTGCAGAATCTGGATGAAGAGCAGCATACAAACGAAGATGATGAATATGATGATGATGAGACGGATGATGATGAGACGGATGATGATGACTATCCCGATGATAGTATAAGTGCAGTTTAATATGAATGATTTTACTGATTACGACACAACCCAAGAACAGAGCATTCAATCCCAACCTCATAACAAACAGGCAGAAGAAGCGATCCTGGGTTCCATACTGATCAATCCCGAATCATATTTTGATGTAGCACAAATCATCGAAGCCGATAATTTCTACGTGATCCGCAACCGCTGGATCTGGGAAGTTTATACACACTTGCATGAAGATCGCATTCCCATTGATATACTGACCGTCAGCGAAGAATTGAAAAAAAGGAACCAGCTGCAAGAGATAGGAGGGCAAACCTATCTGCTCTCCCTCATGAATCAAACGCCCAGCTCTCTTAATGCGGAAGCCTATGCTCGCATTGTGGAAGAAACTTCCATCAGGCGGCGCATGCTGGGCGCTGCCAATGAGATGGCAAAGCTGGCATACAATCAAGAAAAGAGCGTCAACTCTGTGCTGGATGAAGCCGAACGTGAGGTTTTCAACCTGAGCGAAAAGCGCATCCGTCGTGACCTGCAACCCATCCAGTCCGTTCTCAGCGAGTATTATGACCGTGTTACAGAATTATCCGAAAGAACGGATGAGATCCTTGGCGTGCCAACCGGGTTGGCAGACCTCGATAAACTGCTGGGCGGTCTTCAGAAATCTGACCTGCTGATCATTGCGGGTCGTCCCGCCACAGGGAAAACCGGGTTCCTGTTAACGGTTGCGAAAAATGCCGCTCAAAAGCATCATAAACATGTTGCTTTCTTCTCTCTTGAAATGTCCAACGAGCAGTTGGTGCAGCGTCTGGTATCACAGGAAACGCGCATCAATGCCCAAAAACTGCGTGTGGGAGACCTGGAGGAAGATGAATGGCCAGTTTTCACGCACGCCATTGAGGTTTTGGGTGATACAAAGATCTTTCTGGATGACACCCCTGCCCTCACCCCCATGCAGATGCGTACCAAATGCCGCAGACTTCATCTTGAATATCATCTGGATCTGGTCATCGTGGATTATCTCCAGTTGATGTCTGGTGATACGCGCAATGATAACCGTGTGCAGGAAGTATCTTATATATCTCGCAACCTGAAAACGCTCGCCCGAGAATTGAACGTACCCGTTCTGGCAGCTGCCCAGCTATCCCGTGCGGTAGAGCAGCGCACCGATAAAAAACCGATGCTTTCTGACCTGCGCGAATCCGGTAGCCTGGAACAGGATGCAGATATTGTGATGTTCATCCACCGCCCTGATGTTTCCGACAAGGATATCAGCAAACAGAACTCCGCAGAGATCATCGTAGCCAAACACCTCAATGGTCCCACCAACACAGTACAAATGGTATTCCTGAGCGAAATAGCGCGTTTTGAGAATGCTGCCAGAATTGAAAAAGAACCAAAAAGAAAAACGGTTCAATCGCAATGAGCAACTCCATTCTTGATCTGGAAAAAATCCATCTTTCTGTGAATTTCCTCACAGAAGTTATCAGCAAGATCGATGATGCGCTTCAAATTAAAGTGCTGCTTTTTTCAATCTGGTTGGCTGAGCAAAGTGGAGATCTGGCAAACCCACTATGCCTGGCAGATTTTTACACCTATCCTGAATTCACCGATCAGTTAGGGAACACAGCTCTTGAAATTCGGGAAAATCTGCTGGCAGCTCTGCGCGCAAATATTCATGCTGGTTTTTTGATCGTTGAAGATGTAGATCTGATAGAGGATGGATTTGCATTTTTTCTTAACAGCGACCGAGGAGAACAAGCTCTCCATCTGCAGGGCAACCAGCAGTACGTGCCGTTAGACAATGCTCAAAACCAGCCTCAAAAAGGACTGATCAGGCTGTATGAAGAGAATATAGGACCCCTAACACCCCTGATAGCAGATATGCTCAAGGATGCCGAAAAAGAATTTCCGGAACAATGGCTGCAGGAAGCTATTCAGATTGCAGTAGCGAACAACGTCCGCAAGTGGAGATATATCGAGGCGATTTTGAAAAGCTGGAAAGAAGAAGGTCGTGATGGAAGAGATCAAAGACACACTGAAGAGGATTACAAACAGTACACACAGGGCAAATATGGCAAATTCATCAAAAACCGATAAAACTCCCGTTCTACCCGGGGATCCCAACTGCCCCATCTGTCATGGCATTGGTTTTGTAAGCGAGGACCTACCCATCAACCATCCCAATTTTGGGAAAATGGAAGTGTGTACCTGCCGCTTGGAAAAGGTCGAAAATGCAGTAAGAGAAAACTTGTATAACTTCAGCAATATTGATTCTTTCCGCGCCATGACTTTTGACACCTTTAATATTCACGGTAGAGGGAATGCCAAAGATGCCAATAAAAGCCTGGAACTCGCTTTCCAGGTTGCCAAATCCTACGCAGCCGAACCTTCAGGGTGGCTGTTCCTGACCGGCAAATTTGGCTGTGGAAAAACACACTTGGCAGCTGCAATTGCTAATGAAATCATTCAAAAAGGCACGCGCACTCTATTTCTTACCGTACCTGATCTGTTGGATTGGCTGCGCTTTGCTTTCGGCGCACAAGAAGGTACATTTGAGGAACGATTTTCAGAGATCAGGAATGTCCCTTTCCTGGTACTGGATGATCTGGGAACACAGAATGCCACTCCATGGGCGGAAGAGAAATTATTCCAGATCATCAACCACCGTTATGTCAATCATCTTCCGACCGTCATCACTTCCAATTTGGATGTGGCAGAGATCGACGAGCGCATCAGTTCGCGCCTGAATGATCGCGACCTGGTGAATAAGATCACCATCACCTCCGCCGATTACCGCGATCCGCTCAGCGACCACAAAGATTCTCCCATCTCCACACTAGCGTACCTGAGTGAACACAGGACTTTCACCAATTTTTCCGCGCGCAAAAACGAAAAGTTACCGGCTGATGAACAAAAAAGCCTTGACCGGGCATTTCTGGCAGCACAGAAGTTCGCCGAAAATCCCAAGGGGTGGTTGATTTTCTTAGGAACTTACGGAACGGGGAAAACGCACTTGGCAGCCGCCATCGCGAATTATCGCAGAGCAGCTGGAGATGACCCCATCTTCACCGTTGTTCCCGACTTACTTGATCACTTGCGGGCAACCTTCAACCCCAACTCCCCTGTTTCCTATGACCACATTTTCAACCAGGTGCGCAATGCCCGCCTGCTGATATTAGATGATCTGGGCACGCAGAACACGACCCCCTGGGCACGCGAGAAACTGTTCCAGATCCTGAATTTCCGTTATGAGACCAAAACCCCCACCGTGATCACTTCTTCCTTGAAGTTGGAGGATATGGACCCGCGCATCCGCACGCGGATGCTGGATTCACGGGTATGTGCAATCTACCCCATTGAGGTCAGACCGTACGAAAACCTCTTGTGAGAATTTACCAGATAAGGATAATTTATACATAAAACATGGAAGAAACCAAGAAAGAGCTTTTTACACGCCTGCTGCTCATCCGGCACGGGCAAACTCAACATAACGTTAAGGGAATCATCTCTGGGCACAGTGACACACCCATCAATGATACAGGTCACAAGCAAGCTCACCTCATGGCAAAACGTGTAAAAGAACAATTCCCAATTGATGTGATCTATGCCAGCCCCCTGCAGCGCGCCATGCAAACCGCGCAATATCTGGCACAGGAAGTGGATCTACCAATCCAACCTCACCCTGATTTGATCGAATTTAGTTTTGGTGAGCTTTCCGACCAACCATTATCTGAGCTGCAAAAAAGGAACCCTACTCTCTACCAGCAGATCATCGATTGGAATGAAGTCGACAGCCATGTCAGAACCACACGCCCTCAAATCCCGGGTTTTGAGCCGCTGGATGCATTCAAAGCACGCCTGCAGTCTTTTACGGATATGTTGCTCGAGCAACACGGGGGGCAACATGTAGCAGCGGTGACGCATGGGGGCTTTATTAAGAGTTATGTTTATTATCTGATCGGCGGTAATTTCGATACGTACATTCCATTTTGGGTGGATAACACATCCATCACCATCATTGATTTCTATAAGGGAAACCCTATGGTGCGTTTATTCAACGATAACAGTCACATCGGTGAAAGATTCGATTACGGGCGCCCACGACTGCTATAAAAAAGCTATTTCAACTCCGCCCAATTGCTGCCATATCTGGCATCTGTGCTGAGCGGGATGTCGAGCTGGTAGGCGTGTTCCATCACATCCTTAACGAGGTGGATGGTGGCTTCCATTTCATCCTGGGGACATTCCAGCACCAGTTCATCGTGAACCTGGATCAACATACGAGCATGCAGATTAGCTTTGACGATAGCCGGCTCCAGCTGGATCATAGCGATCTTCAAGATATCTGCAGCGGTACCCTGAATGGGTGCATTGATGGCTTCCCTTTCCTCGCGCGCTTTGATCTGCGCATTGACCGGATTTTTCAAGTTCGGAAAGTAGCGGCGACGACCCAACATGGTTTCTACATACCCATCACTGGCAGCTTGTTTCCGAATAGCATCCAGATAGGCTTTCACCCCGGGGAAACGTTCGAAATAGGTTTTCACAAAATTCTCTGCTTCCGCCAGCGTCAGGTCTGTTGAGCGGCTGAGACCAAATGAACTCATGCCATAGATCAACCCGAAATTGATCGCCTTGGCATGCCGGCGCTGCTCTTTTGTTATCTCTCCGACCGGCACATTATAGATCGCCGCGGCTGTAGCTGCATGGAT